>Ga0206815_1043_pt1 | contig 37515 bp, 29 predicted proteins | sample Alteio_BWOrgCont_91_FD_152864 | JGI IMG/M metagenome (GOLD analysis project Ga0206815, IMG submission 152864) | Enriched cells from forest soil in Barre Woods Harvard Forest LTER site, Petersham, Massachusetts, United States -... | ecosystem: Environmental > Terrestrial > Soil > Temperate forest >...
TGGCAATCTTCTGGCATATCCCATGGCCGAATCCGGAAGCATTCGGCATCTGCCCGTGGCAGCGTGAACTACTGGATGGACTTTTGGGCGCGGACCTGATTGGGTTTCACATTCAATCGCACTGCAATAATTTCTTGCAGACAGTGGACCGCACCCTGGAGTCGCGCGTCGACTGGGAGCACTTTTCGGTAAGGCGTTCCGACCATCCTACGACCGTCAAACCGTTCCCCATCAGTGTCGACTTCCCTGAAGGGGACACTGCCGACGAAACTGAGGTTCCGAGCTACATCGAGCGTTCTGGCCTGCTGAAGGTGTTATCCATCGAGACTGCTTTCCTCGGTCTGGGTGTTGATCGGGTGGACTACACTAAGGGCATCCTGGAACGCTTTCTGGCCATCGAGCGTTTTCTGGAACGGTGGCCTCAATATCAGGGACAGTTCACTTTCGTGCAGATCGGAGCGCCCAGTCGCACCCACATCAAGCGCTATCACGACCTTCTGGCCGAGGTAGAAGCTGAGTCCGAACGCATCAATTGGCGTTTTCAGACCGAACGGTGGAAGCCCATCGTCTTCTTGAATCGTCAGCACAGCCATAAGGAGATTCAACCCTACTACCGCGCGGCTGACCTGTGCCTGGTGACTTCCCTGCATGACGGCATGAATCTGGTTGCCAAGGAATTCCTGGTGGCGCGTCCGGATGAGCGCGGAGTTTTGATCCTCAGTTGCTTCACCGGCGCTGCACGGGAATTGCGGGACGCATTGCTGGTGAACCCCTACGACATCGATCAGACTGCCGAGGCGATCCGTGTCGCGTTGGAGATGGATCCAGAAGAAAAAGAGTTACGTATGCAGAGAATGCGCAAGGTGGTAAGGGAACACAACGTGTACCGCTGGGCCGCGAGCCTGATCGAAGAACTTTGCGAGCTGCGCCTGGATGTTTCAGAAGAAAGCAAAGAAAAGGTGCAGGCGCTTGCTCCTGTTTTATGACGACTGAGAACGTGATGCCCCTGGTGGACAATCAGACCGAATTGGATCAGTTTCTAGAGGGCGTAGCTTGTGCTCGGCGTTCTGCTCTGCTACTCGACTACGACGGGACATTGGCGCCGTTCTCCACCGACCGGCAGCGGGCTTTTCCTTACCCGGAGGTCGTTCCGCTGTTGCAGGAAATCATGGCCAGCGGACGTACACGCGTGGTCATTGTAACGGGACGGAGCGCGCCTGAGGCCGCTTCCCTCCTGGGAATTGACCCCGTCCCCGAGGTTTGGGGAGCTCATGGCTTGCAACGCTTAATGCCGGACGGGAGTTGCGAGATGCCACGTTTGGCTCCCAATGTATCGCGAGCATTGTCGGATGCGAGCGGGTTCCTGGCGCAACAGGGCTTCCAACATCTCGCCGAACTTAAACCCGGAGGCGTTGCCGTTCACTGGCGTGGACTGCCTGAGTCCAGAGCGGTCGAAGTGCGGGAGCGAGTATTACGTGGGTGGTTCCCGCTGGCTCAAAATGCCTCGATGTCGGTGCTGGAGTTCGATGGTGGAGTTGAAATGCGGGTGGCTGACATGGACAAGGGCGACGCGGTTCGCACGGTAATCGGGGAGATGGACCGCGATTCTCCCATCGCCTACCTGGGCGATGATGCAACCGACGAACGGGCCTTCCATGCCGTTGGGAGTCGAGGGTTGAGCGTGCTGGTGCGTCCCGAGTGGAGGAACACGTCCGCCAGATTGTGGCTCAAACCGCCAGAGGAATTGCTGAAGTTTCTGACTCGCTGGCGCGACGCCTGTTGCCGTCATGAAGCGCTTGGTGAGAGCAGAAACCCGTCAGAGTGAGGGAACTATGACCACTGCACAGATTACAGAGCCACAACCGCAAACGGCGCGAAAACCATTTTACTTTAATACCTCAGAACACCTTTTGCGCATCAGTCGCGAGAAAGCAACGACCCTCGCGGAATTGCTGGAGGCATTGCGGCGCTGTCCGTCGGACTCGGTTTTTCAGCACACCTTCAGGACCCTGCAGGAACACCATTTCATTCGTCAGGGTTTCTCGAATGATTTCGCTCACTGGGCCCTATCGAAATGCAATGAGCCGGCGTTGGGGGAACGCCTGGCCGGTGTCGACGTACGAGAATTCACTGCAATCGAGGATCTGCGCGGGCATCTGGTCAGCATTCTTGAATCTTACGTGCTTCAAAACCCCACAGCAGCTGCGCGGCCAGCGCAGGAGCCGTTCTATTTTTGCGCGGCGGATATCGTGGTTCTTCCCACCGACTTCATCCCCGACACTCTGGCAGGATTTGTCGATGGCCTCAAGCGGGTCAGCTTGCATTCCATCCACCATCATTTCATTGAAGCCCGGCTGCGGTTGAAACTAATGTCCAATGATTTTTCGCAATGGTTGCTGGAGGAAATGAGCCTTCCAGATGCGGCACGATCGGTAAACCGCATCGATATTTACACAGCGACGATGGAAAACGTGCGCCAGCAGATTATCCGTATTGTAGAAAGGGCTCTTCGATAGATCGAGTTTAAAACCATGAAGCCTATGGAGCAGCTCACCGAAAGCATAACGTCGGAACCTTCGCAACTAGGATCCGCACCCGTGGATCATTCGCAACGTCCGGTGACCGCTCCAACTCGGCGTTCTGCCCCCGGCGATAAGCAGCCGCTCAGAGATTTCCGCACTCCCCCTGCTCCGCCGCCTCCACCCCACCTGGACGATTATCAGAGCGTTATTGGTCAGGCCAACCTGGATGCGTTGCGTTTCCTGGCACGCGACCTAAAAGGCAAAACTGTCAAGATGGTGAACTCGACGGCAGTCGGCGGCGGGGTAGCTGAGATGCTAAACCGCCTAGTGCCTCTGCTGACGGAGCTGGAAGTGGCCACTCACTGGGACGTCATCACAGGGGGCAACGATTTCTTCGAGGTGACAAAAGCCTTCCACAACGCATTGCAAGGAAATGATTACCAACTCACCAAACATGCGCAGGAAATCTTTCTTATGTACAACGAGCAAAACAGGCAGCGGATGCAATTCCCCGAGGACATGGTTGTCATTCACGATCCTCAACCCGCTGCTCTGGTTCGGGCTCGCAGGGACACTTCTTCGCACTGGGTCTGGCGATGCCATATTGATCTTTCTCATCCTCATCCGCAGGTGTGGGATTTTCTGCGCACGTTCGTCGAGCAGTTTGACGCTGCTATCTTTTCTTCTCAGTCGTTTTCACGCCAGCTTCCTATATTGCAGTACCTCTTCTATCCCTGCATCGATCCTCTTTCAGAAAAGAACAAGGAACTCGACGACTCCACAATCCAGGCAGTGTGCGACGAATTCAAGATCGATCGCTCCCGTCCCATCGTGACCCAGGTATCGCGCTTTGACCGGGCGAAAGATCCTGTTGGGGTCATTCAGGCTTATAAACTCGCCAAGAAGTACGTGGACTGCCAGTTGGTAATGGCCGGGGGCGGGGCAACTGACGATCCTGAGGGCGCCGCGGTATTGCAGGAAGTCAAAGTCGCTGCAGATAATGATCCTGACATTATCATTCTTGATCTGCCTCCATGGTGCGCTTTGGAGATCAATGCCTTGCAACGCGCCTCAACCCTGGTCGTGCAGAAGTCAATCAAGGAGGGCTTTGGCCTTACTGTTACCGAAGCCCTTTGGAAGGGCAAGCCCACCATCGCGGGCGCCGTGGGAGGCATCCCCAACCAGATCATTCACAAACTGACCGGAGTCCTGGTCCACTCCGTGGAAGGGTGCGGCTACCAGATCCGTTATCTGCTGACCCACCCGGATTTTGCACGGCGCCTGGGAGAAAACGGTCGGGAACATGTGAAAGAGAATTTTCTGATGACCACCAACGTCAAGCGCTGGCTGCTTCTTTTCCGCATTTTGAGCGGGAATCAAACAGTCTCCTTACCCTAAGGCCCGTCCTGATCAGCCAACTCACTTGGCGCTACGGGAAACCACCAACTGCGGTACAGGTAGCGCCGGATGGCTCTGCTCTCCGCTGTTTTCTAAGGTGTAAGTGTCAGCGGGGGATGAGCAAAGTGCGGGAGCAAACGCTCAGCGTTTCCGAAACGTTATCGATATCAAAGGGTTCAATAGAGTATTCATGATTGCATGTGTGATTCTAGTTTCGACGCCGGGTGCTGCAGAGATCGTGGGACAAGATGACCCTTCTGGGCATCGACGGGCGCAACAAATCCCTGCGGCCGGCCCAATTTCATGTTGGGAAATTCTGGGGCCGTCTGTTCTTGAACGCACTATCGTTAGGCTGCAGCGGGCCGGGCTCAAAGCGATCACCGTGGTGGCCGAAGACCAGTGGTCCTTCCTGTTGCCTCCATCCACACGACAAACACGGGTGAATCTGGCTGCGCAGCCGACCAGTCTCTGGTCCACGGCAAGACGTGCGGTAAAAGAATGCCTACAGCAGGGCGCTGACACCGTTCTATTACTCAAGATTGGGCCATACGCGGAATTTGATATCGCGGATCTTGTGCGCTTCCACCGGGCCAAAAATCAATCATTGACCCCGATCGCAAATCCTCGGGGCAGTTTGGCCGGGTGGATCCTTGGCGCCGATCAAGTTCGAAAGGCCGGGATGGCCGGATGCGAAGACATAGTGGAAGCAAGATGCATGCATGCGGCCCCTTACGTTCTGCAAGGCTATGTAAATGATTTACGGGATGCTCGCGATTACCGCCGCCTGGTGGCCGATGCCTTACTCTCGCGCTGTGCGATGCGTCCAGCCGGATATGAGGTAAAACCAGGAGTTTGGATTGGCGACGGAGCGCGCGTACATCGGCGTGCTCGGATCATCGCACCAGCCTACGTGGGCCGCGGAACCAAGGTCCGGGAAGGCGTACTGATCTCGCGCTTCACCAATCTGGAAGGCGGCTGCGAAGTCGACCGCGACACTCTGGTCAAAACGTCGTCTGCTCTTCCGAATACTTATCTTGGGAAAGGATTGATCCTTTGTCACGCTGTGGTTGACGGATGCAATATCCTGCACTTGCAACACAACACGGTCGTAGAAATCACAGATGCCAACCTTCTAGCCCGAGCCATACCTTCGAAACGATCTTGCCCCTCCCCTGACTCTGGAACAAATTCTGGCGTCACAGAGCGATTCCTGGAGACCGCCTGGAGTCAGGTCGGCTCTTTCATCTTCTGAACAACTCTGTTGTACACGGCCAAGCTCTCTCGGTCCCGACCACACCCCGAACGAATCGGATTTGCCGAACCGTGGCGAGTCCAGAAGCAAGAATTCCTTTTTGCCCACGCTGGTTCCACGCGCCAGAATTACTAAAGATGGGATTTCCACAGAAATCTAAGGTGTTTTCCGTATTGTCAGCCTAAGTGATTCTCTGTAGCCTCCGTACAGCCTTTCCTGTAGAACTGTATGTTTTGTCTAGGGAGAGCGTTGGGGTTTTGAATCCTAAGCGCGTTGGGGCGTCAAATGAGAACATTCTATGTCTGTACGATGGAGTCCTCTCGTCCGGGATGGATCACGTTGCGGCCCGGAGTCGGCCAAGGGAAGGGGCTGAACTATGTACTGGGCGGTTGGGCCCGCGTTTTGCTTCTCCTGGGATTGGCTTCATATACCTGCGGCAGTTTGCCAGCTTATGGAACCGTTACGACAGTCTCTGTGCAATCGCCTAAGCTCTCTTCTGGCAAAATGAATCGTGTTACTTCTCCAGTCCACTTTCTGGTTACTGCCGAGAGCGACGTCGATGTTACTGGGTATGTCATTTACGTTGACGGCCAGAATGTGTATCAAAATTCCAGCCCCTCAGTAGATGCGTGGGTGCTTCTTCCTCCGACCTCGAAGCATTCGGTTTACGTCAAAGTCTGGGATTCCAGCGGATATGCTTTGAGCACTGCCACCTATTCGATCAATGTAACGGCAGTCGCCAAGGTCATACCTCCAGCCACCGCGACGCGGATCACGGGCATCGACAATCCTGCCCAGTTCACATGGACCGTCGATAACAACAATGGTGTCGGGGGCCAATGTAATGACGGAAGCATTGGAAGCTTCACGAACGGTTCCGACCCGAATACCCAGAACTCACCTGACTTCGACAGCAACGGTCAACATTTCATCGTAACCAGCAAGTGCCAGTACGACGATAGCCTCTTCTACTGGAAGAATCCGAACGGTTCCGAACCTGCCAGCACGAATTTTCTGTGGGATTTTTGGTTTTACATTCCGACCACCACCCGAAGTAACACGGTGCAGGCTCTGGAGTTTGACCTGTTTCAGGCAGTGAAGCTTAGCGACGGTGTGCATGAATTCATGTTCGGATCGCAATGCAACTACGCCACCAACCAATGGCAGTTCTGGCTTCCGTACAACGGGGGCTTGACTTGGGTAAATTCGGGGTTGTCTCCCTGTCAGTTTTCCAGCGGAACGTGGCACCACGCGACCTATTTCCTCCAGCGTGTCGCGGCCAGCGGATACCAGGAAATCCCCGGTTCGTTCGGTCCCTCTAGCGACTTTAATATTGATTTGCGCTTTGGGAGTCTGACGATCGATGGGAACGTTACGTATCTTGGTGGGCTCTCATACTCCACCAAGCCAAACTGGTCGCCGGTGATGGGTTTCCAGCACCAATTGGATAGCGCCGCTACAAGAGTCACGATTGAGGAGTACGTAGACGAAGAATCGCTCACTGTGTGGTAAATCTGCCGGCGGAGGAGCCAGCCGGAACGCGCCGGATCACAGAACGGGGTTGCGCGCGGAACCAACGACGGAAAGTTGGAAACTCACGCCGGGAGGCGATGGCCTGCTTGCACCTCGCCAGTTCAAACCATCGCAGGTAGTGACGAACAACGCTGGGCATCGTCATTCGCACGGCGGCAGAGAAATTCTGTTCGGCCATTTGATGCTGGCGCTCGGCTGATTGCAGCACCGTGATGAGTTTGTCAGCCAGATCCTGCGAGTCTCCAGTTTTGTAGAAGCAGACCGCCATTTCTTCATCCGCCGCCATCGTTTCGAAATCGGGAACGTCAGCACACACGATGGGCACTCCATACTCGCAGGCCTGGTGCGCAGGGCCGCTCGCCCCAGTTGCAGAGTCATACGGCATCACCAGAACGCTGGCCGTACTGAACAGTTCCGGAATAGCCTCTTCGGGCACGTACCCGAGGAAGTCAATTCTCGAATTTCCCTTTTGTGATTCCCGTATCGATTCCCAGTACCCAGGCTTTGTGTGATGGTTGGCCCCCGCGACGATCAAGCGAGCCTTCGGCACTCGTTTCACAACCTCCGGGAAGGCCTCCATCAGACTCTCCAGTTTCTTGTAGGTCCCCCAATGTCCGATCGCAAGTATGCGCTGATGGGGATTACCCCGTTTCGAGAAGTCCGGCGGCCGGGGGCATTGGGCAAAAATGCCGTGCGTGCCCAATAGAACATTCTGTGCGGAGTATTTTTCGATCAGAGTGTGCTGGTATCCGGAGAGCAGGACAGAAACCGAGTTGGCCCGGAGCAAGGCTCGCGTCGCCAATTCGCTTCCCAGGCGGAACATTCCTTCTTGTCGAATACCGGCACCCGCGAGATCAACGTGTTCGATGATGTGGTGAAGAGTAACATGGGTGTAGAAGCCAAGCGCGCGAGTCAGCGCCGGAAGACACAATCCCGCAAATGCCGCTATAGGATGCTCTTGTGTGGCAAATGTTGAGAACACCAGGTTGAACCAGATCACGTCGGGTCTGAGCTTGCGGATCGCATTTAACAAACGCGGCGTACTGCTGAGAGAATTGAATTTCCAGGAACGAACTACATGGAGGTCGGAGACCTCGGCCTGTTGTTCCAGCTTCAACGGGTGTCCGTCGGCGTCGGTGGCGAATTGGCAATCCGTGAGGTCATCTCCCAGCACGGTCAAGTCGATCAGCGGATTTCGCTCGAGTTCCCGGGCAATATGAAAGGCGTATTCATTCAATTGCCGGGCGCTCGGAGGAAAGGTTGAAACCAAACAGATTTTCATCGACCCAGCTCTCAAAACAGAGTGATGCTCACAAAAGGCCGGAACATCTGATTGTTCCCGCCGTTGAAATTGAAGAAAGATTGCTGCTGCATTCCAGCGGAAAAACGGATCGGATAGCGAAGAACGACTTCGTCGCTTGGCTCCTTGAACATGCGTTGAATTGGCATTGCGTACGAAACCGAAAATCCGCTCTGAACCGCGTCGTAAGCGTGAAAACCCATGTTGCTGGAGTATGCGAAATTCGCTTGCACGCTCCAGTTGCGGGTGGGCGAGAACTGAATGCTTCCGGCCGGGCGCAGAGCTTGCGAGATGGCGGATCTGGCGCCTTCCACGCGCCATGCCCGCAGGTCTTCTGCGATCGCCCGGAAGCTGAGTCGATCAGAGATCTTGTGTTCGATTCCCACATATGCGGAGGTGTAGTAGAACTCTATGATGGCGGGTGTAAACTGATCGTCGGTCGCTCCCCAACCTGTGACCAGAGCCGTTTTTCCCCATGGCCTGCCAACCCGGAAGTCCAGCGCGCCGGTTAAGTCCCGTGAGTGCAGGTTGCTTAGTGTAAACGGACCAGCCTCCCGAATCGCGTAACCGCTCACCGAAAGAAAGTTAAAAAACGAACTGGTGTTCATGTACAGAAACTGCCGGAAAAGGTTCTGATCCATTTGGACGGGAGATTCGGAATCCCGCCGGATAGTCTCCTGAATGCCAGTGCTGAAAGTGAAAACATTGTTGCCCAGGTGAAGGACAGGATTGAGTCCGAAGTTGAAAGAATAATCGGTCGTGTCCCGGTTAATAATCGAATCGGCGCTGGGCAAGGATATCTGACCGCGCGCATTACGCACCTGGAAAAAACCGCTGGCATCAGGCAGATTGCCGAGGTGAAGATGATAGGCGCCGGTCCATTGGGTTTCCAAAGAAGAACGAGGCAATGGGAGCAGTCCTTGGCGGCCCGGCAGTGGCTTGGAGACATCCAGTTTGGCGTCCAGAGGATAAACCGTGGTGTCTTCAAAGATCGGCTGAACCGAAAAATCCGAGAGAAAACTCACATGGCGGTTGATCCGCAGCCCTTCGTTTGCTCCCATTTGTAACAATTCCTGGTCGGCCGTTTGATCCTCTCCAGCCGCGTTTGCAGCCTGTGCAAATGCCGTCAGGGCCTGGGTGTTTTGGTGCTGCTGCCGGAGCAGAGCGGCTTTGGCCAACAGGTACTGATAACTGGGTTCGCTGTCGTCGATGCTCGCAACGTTAGAAATCTCGCCTCGCGCCCGGATGGTATCGCCGGTCGCCAAGTACGCGTTCGCCAGGCCGACGCGCACCCCCGTATCAGACGCGCCCGCAGCCCGCGCCCGTTGAAAATAGGTCTCAGCTAACTGGAAGTCATGTATCCCTAGCAACACATCTGCGGCCTGCATGTATTGCTCGCCAGTAGGCGGCAACGTCTCGCCGGCGCGTGCCTCCATCAGACCCAGCGCGATCTGCCGCCGTGCATCATCCTCCTGCCGCTCGCCTACCATGAGCCGGGCTATGGCAAGACGGACGCTCACCCGGTCGCTGTCCGGTGCCGTGAGTGCCCGTTCGAAGCGTTGCATGGCCGCGTCGTGGTCTCCCAGCAGGCTTAAGGCTTCGCCATTTGAAACCAATATCTCGCTTTGCTCTTCGGGCTTGGCTTGCTGCGCATGTTGCTCCGCCAAACCGACGTTCAGAAGCGTGTTATCCCGGTCGTGAAGTTGAGCATAGGAGCGCGCCAGTTGCGCATAGATCAGGCTGTTGTTTGGCGAGAGATTCTCCGCCAGCTGCAGTTCACTGATGGCCTCACGATATTGATGCAAGCCATACAAAGTATTGGCCAGCGCGATGTGAAGAGCCGGATCGTTCGGCGAATACTTCAATGCTGCCCGGTACTCCGCGACAGCTCTCACCAAACTACCTTCGTCGCCATAGGCCGTCGCCCGAATCAGGTGGATCTGCATCGACTCGCCCATTTGCTCCTCCGCTAGCTTCACCTGCCGCAGGGCGATTCGCGGCCGATGAAGATTGAGGTTGGCATAAGCCAATCCAAGATGAGCTTCGCCATTCTTGGGCTCCAACTTCAGAGCGGATTCGAAATCCGCGGCGGCAGGTTTGGGTTGATGCAGATCGTTTCGCACGAATCCGCGGTTTACGTAGGCGGTAGCAACTTTTGAGTCTCGGTCCAGAACCGCTGTGAAGTCCTTTTCCGCATCCTCGAGTTGCCCTGCATGTTTGTGTACGTATCCCGCAAACAGAGGAATATCGGCTTCCTTGGGAAGGACATCTTCGTATTGCTTGGAGAGTTGTGACAGTTCATCGTAGCGTTCCAGGTGAAGCAGGTCGTATCCGAGATAGACGACCACGTCCCTGTCCTTGGGAAGCTTCTTGATGGCCTCCTGGCCAACCTCGGCGGACTGCTGGTACTCGCCGATGAAGCTTAGATAGCGCTCTTTTTCGCGCATCACATAGGGATTCTGTTGCATCTCAGGGTTCGCGCGTTTCAGCCAATCTCCGGCTAGCGAAAACTGATGATCCTCAATCGCGGCGTTCATCGCCCCTGCAACCATCAGGCTGTTGGTAGGAGCGATGCCGTGGCCCTTGCGGTAGGCCGCTTCTGCTTTCGCAAAATCCCGGCGCGCGGCGTACATGTCTCCCAGTGCGAGATAGGGCACATACAAATTCGGATAGGTGGCGGCGAGTTTCTGAAAATACTTTTCTGCTTCCTGGTCATGACCGGCTTCGCGGGAAACGTAGCCGAGGGACGTAAGCGCGAAGCGGTTGGCGGGCTCAATCGGTAGGACTTTCTTGTATGCAGCGATCGCATCCTCAGGGTGCCCGCTCTTGGTCAACAGATCTCCTTCCAGTTGGAGGGCGTTGATGTCCTTTCCATTGAGTGCGAGGGCTTCCTGAATATCCTGCTCGGCGCCATTGAGGTCACCGGCATTCATTTTGATCGTGGCACGTAGACGGAGAAATTGTGGCCTATCAGGTCCGCGCTCATCCAGAGCGTTGATTTGCGATTGCGCGATCTGCAGATGACGACTTGCCTCAGCCTCCTTCTCTTGGTGGCGATATAGTTCCACCAGGTCCATATGTAATTGGATGGAATATAGCGATCCTTCGGGAGGGGACTGGGGTAAATTGCTCAGGGCGGCGGCGTATTCCTGAATTGCGTCCTGATCGCGTTCTTCCAGCCGGGCGATCTCGCCCCGAACGGCGTGCAGTCGATAGTGTTCCGGGTCAAGCGCGGTTGCGCGCTGCACGAAGCGCTGGGCATGTTCGAGAGCGCCGGCGGTAACTTCAGCCTGAGCCGCGGAAAGTTGAAGGTTCAGGTCCCAGGGCACAGCATCTGCGGCCTCCGCATAGAGCCGCGCCGATTCGTCCGGCTTGCCCAACAACTGGTATGTGTAGGCGAGTTCTGCCGTGACCTCGGGCGCTCTGTGAGGAATCGCTTTGAGCGCGGCAATAGCAGCAGGATAGTTCCCCGTCTTCCGATAAAAACCGGCGAGCGACCGCTGAACCTCGGGATTTCCCGGCGCACGCCGCCGCGCCAGTTCGAGGTAGCGGTTTGCCTGATCAAATTGCTTCTGGTGCTCGTACGAGAGTGCCAGCAAGACTTCCACGCGGGCATTCGGCGAGGACTGCTCCACTCGCCCTAGTACGTCAACTGCGCGATCATATTGTCCAGACTGAAGCAGTAGTTCGCCCAGCAGTTCGGCGTCGCCGACCCGCTTCGGATCGACAGAAAGCACCTGGTTCAAGAGACGTTCGGCCTCATCCTTTCGTCCCATGATGCTGTAGGTTTGTGCAAGGCCGGATAATCCATCAAGCGAAGAGGGGCTTATTGCGAGGCCGTGGTTATAGGCATCCAGCGAAAGCTGGGTCTTTCTGGCGAGGCGCGCGGCATACCCCAGCAAGAACCATAGCTGAGGATCATTGGGTGCGGATTCAGTGGCTCGTTGAGCATAGTCAACCGCAGCAGAATACTTGCCTTCCTTCAGCGCGAGTTCGGCAGCGCGTGCCAGACGGGCATTTTGAATGTTGGATCCCCAGCCCAATGACTTTTGTTGAGCAGCCTGATTCGTATCACTTTCGGGCCTTTCCGGAGAAGCGGAGTTCACCTTATACGTCTGCGCCCACGCCGGGGAGAGCAGAACCATAACCAGCAAAGACACGGAATGCGTGGTGAAGCCGCAACGCCGAAAACTCAAGGTGCCACCAACCGAATCCAATTGATTTCAGCATCCTTCGATTCATTGCGTACCCCAAACGTTGGCTCGGCTCCGCACTCATACCCTCATCACCGGAGCAACCCATAGCATCGGACCGGAATCGAAAGCGAATCGGGAGGTAATTGTGCAGAGAGTTGCACTCGCTCCGCGGCAGCCTATACCAATCAGCCTGATCTTTCTGGCGGCTTTTGTGATCCATTCTCCGCTGCTGCTCATGAAGCTACCGCTGAAATCGTACGACGCAAACTTCCACATTTTTTTCGCCTCTCATTACATACAACATTGGTTCGACCCGTGGAACCCTAAGTGGTATGCAGGCTTCTCTCAGACCACCTATCCGCCGCTGCCCCAGCAATGGCTGGCGTTGATTTCCCGATTCACCGGATTAGACATGGCCTACATGGTGGTACAGTTCATCGCCATTCTGCTGCTCTCCCTGGGAGTGTTCCGCTTCGCTCAGCTTTGGGTGGACCGGCGGGCCGCATCGTTGGCGGCGCTCGCCAGTGTTTTTCTGGGAGCTGAGTGTTTCCTGGTGTACTCGGCAGGGCAGCTATCGACGACCTTTGCCGCCCCGCTTTATCTGAACGCATTGCCATATCTTTACGAGTGGGTCCGACGCACCAACTGGCGGTCTTTGCTTAAAGGTACCGTGCTGAGCGTGGCAGCTGCCGCGGCTCATCACGCGACCTTGCTCTTCGGGTCGTTATTGTTTGCCCTCCCGGTTTTGGTGCTGGCGTTCATTGATCGAAAAGATGGCAAGCCAGTATCGATTCCCGGGTTCTCATTTCGAAGCCTATTGGCTGTCTTGTTGGTGGGGGCGGGCATTGCAGTGGTTCTTCTGCCATTTTGGATCGCGCTCATCCACTATCCCGTCACCCAGACTCCGATTCCACATCCCAGCCGGGCAAACTACATCTTGAGCCCCTTCTGGGGGGTGAATTACTTCATCGTTCCTTACGGCGCGATGATTTTCGCGCTCCCATTTATTTTGTGGCGAGGGTCTTCGACCGCAAGGCTTCGGCCGCTGCTTCTGGGATTTTGGTTGGCATTCCTGCTAGGTTTGGGGGGGACGACACCCCTCGGCCGGTTGCTTCTGGGTCGGGCATTTGAAGTGCTCACCATGGAACGCTTCAGCTATTGGGCTTCGCTCCTTGCGCTGCCTTTCGTGGGACTCCTCGCGGAAGAACTCATAGACCGTTTTCGCATGCGAGCGATCGCCGGGCTTACTCTGGCGGCAGGTCTCACCTGCGCATTGGCGGTTGCGTGGGCGACCTATCGGCCGGCAGACGCGGTGGACTTCAACGTCGATTCCGTCGCCGCGTGGCTGAATCGCGACGGGCACGACAGGTATCGCTACATCACGCTTGGATTTGGCAACAAGATCTCACGGTTATCGGTGCTGACCGATGCCAGCAGCGTGGACGGGGAGTGGAACTCCGGCCGTATGTTACCGGAATTGACCGAGCACGGGGCCGGAGCGCTTACCAGTTCGAAATATTTTGGCAAGTCCGGCCTCGATGCGTTGAGCGCCATACTGCAGCATTCGGACCACTACGGCTTGAAATGGGTCTTCTTACGTGATCCTTATTATGAGCCGCTGCTGGTCTTTGCCGGCTGGCGCAGAGTGGACGACCTGGAAAATCGAACGATTGCCGTGTGGGGCAAGGATGACGTACCTCCCGCTACTCCGCTCAATGCCCCTCAGATGCCCCCGCCGTGGCAAGGACTGATGTGGGGCACCATGCCCATCGGGAGCAGCATTCTTGCCCTGCTATTGGTCCTCATTCCTGACAGGAAATTGGTCGAGCAGCGGATTCCCCAAACCTCATCGGCCGATGAGGATCTTGTGCTGGGGAGGGTGGCGTCATGACAGGCGGACGCCTCTGGATGTTTTTCATAACGATTGCGACGGTAGTCTTGATTGTCCTAGGTACGGTCTGGCCTGACCAACCCACGCTTGCGATGGCCAGCGCCCGGCCTGGCTTGCTGCGCAATTCATCCTCGCCGCAGGCTGCCGTTGGAAGTCTGCTGCAAGAAATCGGCGCCAGAGACTGGGAGGCCGCGTACTCGGGCCTTGCCAATCGCGCCCAATTCACGCAAACGGATTTTGTCCGGGACTTGAGTGGCAGTTATACCAGCCTACGATCTTATGCCGCTCTGGAGGGCTTCGACGTGCGTCCGCTTCATGCTTCCGCCAATGAGGCACAGATTCGGGCAACCCTCCATTGGTCGACCGTGGTGGGTACGTTTCAGGATCTGCGCGATCTGCGAGTCGTTAAGGTTGGCGACCAGTGGCAGGTTGAGTGGGCGCTTGCCAATGAGCCGAAGCTTACGCCTCAGGTGATCCCGGTGAACTACCTCCGCTGGGACGTGATCTACCGTGGTCCGGAAGATGACTGGGGGGCGCAGGATGTAGAGTCCCCGCACGTCCGCATCGTGGACATGCATCCCGTTGACCATGGTGGAGGCGTCGTGATCCTGGGAGAAATTCTGAATGAGGATGTCGTCCCTGCGTTCGTTACGGTAAAAGCATCCCTGCTGCGGAAAGATGGATCTGCGATCGCGACCGAGGATGCGTTTGACAAAATGTCGCATGTTCTTCTGCCCAAAGAAGTCACACCGTTCCGCATCGACTTTCGGAGCACCGGCATATCCGAAGTGGACAGCGTTCGCATGCAACCATCAGCTAGCCTGATCGCAGCCTCGGCGGACCCGGTTGTCGAGATCGAAGACCAGAAATTGACGCCGTTGCCTGAACCTTCGTTGACCGGTCAACTGGTGAATCAAAGTGGCCAGATCGTCAACATTGCGCACGCTCTCGGCACTTTCTATGACAAGACCGGCCAACTTGTCTGGGTTTCTGACGCATACGTGAATCGCGCGCTGTTGCCGAAAACGCCGGTTCCATTCGCAATTTCATTCCCACCCGACCTCGCGAGCAAGGTCAGCAACTTTCGCGTGGTCACAAGCACGTACAGCTATAACCGATATCAATGAAGCTCAGATACACGCTCGGGTTGGGACTGATCCTGGTTGGCTTAGTTCAAGTAGCTATGACTCTGGACTTCCCCAAGAGAATTCAGGCGGGATCCGCGTTTTCGCTTCCCACCTCGGGCAACGGTAAGGCGGTCCTCTACATTGCTGGCCCCGCCCAAGTGCTGCGACGAAATGTGCGACTAGGGGAAAACATCGGTTTCAGTTCTGGCGAATTGCACAACGCCGGGCACCTCGTGGCGATCCTGGTGGGACCTTCTTCATCCGAGCAGGCTCAGTTCGATGTTGTTCCCGCTCCCCAGCCCGCCACGATGAGCTTCCTCGCGAAGCCTTCCCGCCTCCCGGTGGATCTGCACGACGGGATTAGCGGAGTCGTTTATGTCTTTGACATTTTCCGAAACCTGATCGTCGATCCTCTCCAGGTTTCGTTTCAACTTTCCGGCGTTCAGGGCTCAGTTCCAAGTCACGTCATGCAGACACACGATGGTGTCGCCTGGGTGAAGCTGTATTCCCCTTCAAAGGCCGGAGCCGCGCAATTCCAGGCAACAGTCGGAAACGTTACCGACGCACGCGTGATCCAGTTGGTTCCCGGAGATCCATGTAATTTGCGCATGAGCGCGCGTCAATCAGGCCAGCGGATTGAGCTCCAAACCGACCCCGTCCGCGACTGTAGCGGAAATTCGGTGCCCGACGGAACGATTGTCAGCTTTACAGAAACTTACGATGGCGACCAGGCCACAGTGGATGTGCCCCTCAAACGCGGGGTGGCGCGGACCGACGTGCCCGCCCACGATGGTGCGGTCATCTCGGTGGCGACGGGCGTAGTCATGGGAAATGAGATTCGATGGGGGGCCGGACAGAGATGAGTGGATTCCTGCCTGTATTTTCTCCTAAAAAGGTGCCTCTTTCAGCATGCTTGATCCTGATCACGTTAATGACCTCCGGTTTCGAGCAGTCTACGGTGCGCGTCGAACCCACGGACTCAGTCGGGCCTCGCGTGATGGAAAAGCAAACGGAAACAGCTGTGGTGCAAGACTATCTGGGGGCTTGGCAGAGCTTGACTCGTGCGATGCAGGAGAACAAAGCTGACGGGCTCGACGCTTATTTTGTCGGTGTGGCGAAGGAGAAGTTGGCAGACACGATTCGGGAGCAGGCCAAACTGGGGATTCAAACCCGTTATCAGGATCAAGGCCACAATTTGCACTTTCTGTTTTACTCTCCCGAAGGACTATCCATTCAACTCGAGGACACCGTTGAATACGACGTGCAGATAGTGGATCACGACAAGGTCCAGGGAATTCAACATGTCCACTCGCGTTATGTAGCAGTTTTGACTCCGACGGAAGTCCGGTGGAAGGTACGTATTTTCGAGGAGGTGCCGGAATAGTTCGCGAGAGCCCAGAACTCAGGGATTGCCTGACAACGCCAAGCCGGGGCAACTCATCCGATACAAGTTACGGAAGAAGGAGCCCTGAATGATCTCGCTGGTTGTGCCCATCTACAATGAGGAGGAAATCATCTCCCTGCTTCATCGAGCTGTCGCCGATGCCATGGAAGAAACCGGCGAGGACTGGGAAGTCGTCTATGTAAATGACGGCTCAAGGGATTCGTCGCTGGAACTCCTGCAGGATCTGCAGACGGAAGATTCGCACGTGGTGGTGGTGGAACTTTCGCGCAATTGGGGACATATGGGAGCGCTCTGGGCAGGGATGCAAACTGCCCGCGGGGACGCGGTGGTCCTGATGGATGGTGACCTTCAAGATCCGCCCGAAGTTATCCCGGAGATGGTGGCGCAATGGCACGGCGGCGCACAAGTTGTAACCACGGTAAGGCGCAGCCGGGAAGAGCACCGGAAAGTCCTGTCTGTGCTGTTTCCATTGTTCTATCGGTTGCTGGGTGCACTCTCCGATTTCCCGATTCCTCTCAACTCAGGGATCTTCGGACTGCTCGATCGCAAAGCAGTCGATTCGATTAACTCCTTAAGCGAAGCCAATCGCTACCTTCCGGGCTTGCGGGCGTGGGTTGGTTACCGCACCGCCATTGTCTATTATGATCGGCACGACCGGATCGGTGGTGAAGGGAAGCTCACATTCCTGAGCCGCATCAAGTATGCCATGGACGCGATTACCAGCTTCAGCTATAAACCTCTGAGGTTGAGTCTTGTCCTGGCTTCACTTGTAACCTTTTCGGCGGCTGGACTTGCAATCGCGGCCCTCACATCTTCGGATCCGGCGAAACCCCTCGCATACAGCATAATGGCTACGATTTTTCTGATGGGAGGGCTTCTCCTTTTCTGCGTCGGCATATTGGGTGAGTACCTAGGCCGGGTCTATGACGAGGTACGTGGCCGCCCGCTTTCGATCATCAATCATGTCTATCGCGCTCGGCAGTTGAGTTCAAGACCAGTGCTCAGAGACGAAGCGACTGCTGCTCTGGAGCGAGTATTTCCAGCGGCCTAGCCAGCCGCGGCGGTCTCTAGTGGCCGGCGGTATTAGGTGTTGTGTTGCAGGTTGCCACCCCGCGTTCTATTGCGGTGCCTTCCTCATAATCATTCCAGGTTGCGATCAACAGGAACGGCATCGGGTGATCTGGAGACGAGTACTGCTGAGCCAGACTCAGTGTGTCATCGAGCGTTTTGCCGCAGCGTTGCGACATCCGCCGGCCCAGTCCCCACGAAGCCCTGCTGTCGTCAAAGCCAGCCCACGCTGCCCCAATCGCTAGTTTGTCAGGATACCTTGTCTGCATCCGGTGATAAAAGTCCCGGAGATAGTCCTCTCCCCAGTTACCTCCGTCCGCGGCCCATCCCTTTCTCCCGGGATTGATCCATGCGTAGAACCCATCCATCGAAGCAGCGTACGACGTCGGCCGGTCTTCATAGATCAGCAATGGCGGAGGGCTCCATCGGTTGGTCTCGGCTCGCACCTGAGTCCAATCGGTGTGACCGGCCTTCGGGAATATGAAGATGACCGGTCGATTGTTGAAGGTCAGATAGGCATCCCGGCCCGCCGCATTGGGCGCGAGATACGCTTCGTTGAACTTTTGGAACGCAGTCAGGGCATCGTCGGTGGCTTGGCCGTTCTCTCCCTCGGATTCGTCATACATCATCGCGACCTTGAAACGCTTCTCTGCGGCGGCGGCTTGGACCAAAGCATAGCTATGATCTAGAAAAGGTTCGCGGTCTCCATACCAATCGACCACAAATCCTGAGATTCCCAGGTTCTTCGCAGCGTCGATTTGTCTACGTATAACGGCGGGATCTTGCGAGGAATAACCAACGGAAATGTGCTGGGGATGACCGAACCACGGCTCGTACACGGCAAGCAAACGGCCCGCTTCGGTCGCCGGGACATCCTCGGGTAATGCCTGGTGCAGGCCGGTATGGGTGCATCCCTGAAGCAGTAGCAGACACACAGCTGCGGAGGCAATTCTAAGTCGATGGCTCATGGCTTGCCGATGTCATTAGAGGTCACGACAGGCTGTTGGGGTTGTCGCGTGTTCTGGTCCTCTGAGAGCACAATGCGGGCAGCCCGATGCTGCCTCCCTGCATCAGAAGTGCTTGCGCACCTGCAAAGTTCTGCCATTGCCGATTCTCTCCAGTTCAGGTGTCCGGAGTGAAAGAGTGTGACTGATGTTGTGAAGGTTGGGCCTCAGACTCTGCGGGCCAGGTTCCTTTCCGGAAGCTTCGTTCTGCTGGCAGGTTCGGGTTTTGTTACCGGAATCAATTTTGCCTACAACATTGCTGTGGCTCGTTTTCTTGGGCCGACCGCGTTTGGGCACGCCACGGCTGTTTACACTCTTCTTGTTCTGATCTCGGCGGTCACTCTTTCCTTTCAGATTGTTTCGGCCAAAATGGTGGCCCAACAAGCTTCCTTGCAGGCAAGGAGCAATGCCTATCGGGCATTTCATCGCAGTGCCTGGACCTGCGGCGTAGTTGTTGCGCTGCTTCTGCTCCTGTTCCGAAACCTGATTTCCCGGTATCTGAATCTGCCTGACCCAATTCTGGTTGTCCTGCTGGGAATTGGAGCGGCCTTCTACGTTCCACTCGGGACGCGGCGAGGTTACCTACAGGGTGCCTGTGGTTTCGGTCGTCTGGCCTCCAACCTCGTGCTCGAGGGCTTTGTGCGATTGTGTGGTTCGATCATCGCAATCATGCTGGGCTACGGTGTCACTGGAGTGATCGATGCTAACGCCGCTGCGGTTGCGATGGCATATCTCTGCGCGATTCCCAAACTACCAGCTGCGGATCCCTACGAACTGCGCATCCCGGACGCCTTTCGCGAGGCATTGCAGGCCATCGTCTTCTTTGTCGGCCAGGTCGTAATCAACAACTGTGACATCGTTGTGGTGAAGCACTTTTTTCCACCGACTCCCGCCGGACTTTATGCTGCCGTGGCGTTGGTCGGCCGGGTGATCTTCGCGTTTTCCTGGGCGGTAATCAACACGATGTTTCCCATCGTGGCCGGCACGCGGAATCAAGAACGCAGAAATCAAGGGGTGCTGGGAACATCCCTCTTGCTGGTGTTGGTCATCATTTCTGTCCTGACTCTGGGCTTGCGGCTGGCTCCAGCGGAAGTTTGGACACTGCTTTTTGGGCCGCAATTCTCCGTGGCTGGCAGGTACGGCCTGCCTTACCTGTTGACCCTCTACGCGATTACCACTGGCGTTTACTCATTGAGCGTTGTGATCATCGCGTATGAAATGTCTTATAAGATCGCCAATACCGGATGGGTGCAGTTGGCATTCAGCGGCGCTATGATCGCCGGCATCTATCGCTTTCACTCGTCCCTGCAACAAGTGATCTGGGTACAACTGGTGATGATGGTTGTTTTGCTGGTGGTGGTTGCGGTCCCGTTCCTGATCAACGTTCTGATTGGGTCCGAAGCGACTCAGGAGATTCGTGCGTCGGCTGGAATTAGGGCCCTCCGTCACGTTTCTGAGGACGAGGTGATTGCGGAGTTCCTGAAGAACGATTTTCATAACCCCGAGTTCGAGGAATACCAGGACTCTTTGGGCATGCTGGTTACGGAGCCGGACCTCAATGACCCGGGCGAGAATGCGAAACGACGGGCCTTGCTGTTCATTCGGCACGGTTCCCTGTGGAGGGAACTCCCCAGGGGAACGGAGTGGTTCGAAGTGCAGCTCAGAGTTGAGGACTTGCTCCGGGTGCGGGTGTTTCCGCGGGCTCACTGGCGAAAACTAGCGCAGGGGGACTACGCCATTACGGAAGTTGCTCAATGCCTTTCGACGGAACAGTGCCAGCTTGTTGTTGATCACGCGTTCCTTTCAAAAATAAGAAGCTTGCGCGACTGGGTGCAACTTGACGCCGATGCCGGGGCCGTCCTTTTGATCGGTCTTGATGAGAAGTCACCGCTGACCATCCTGGACGGAAACCATCGCCTCGTGGCCGCGACCCTGAACTCGGCGGACGCTTTCCGACGATTCCGTTTCTACTGCGGACTCTCGCCTCGCATGGCTCAGTGTTGCTGGTACCGAACCAACCTGGCGACTCTATTCCGTTACGGAGCGAACTTGGTGAGGTATGTGGTACACAACCCGGAAGCGGAACTCGCCCGGTTATTACAAAATTCTTGAACCCGGATTCACGTATGCGCCACCGGTTCTACAGCAATCCACTCGGGGCCTTTACAGTCATGACCGGATAGACCATTTCGCCGCGTGCCCGTAACCTCGAAGGTGCAAATATGTGGGTTCAACAGGGCGGGCTCCTGAAAGGAATAGGTGCAATGACCAGTACAAGACCTGTAGTCGTGCAAGAACTTCCACAGAGGTTGACACGGGGGCAAACTGAGCTGTGGTTCCGTGAGTTGCAACCCTTACTCAAGGGAGACCACCCAAAAGTCGTCTTCGACTTCTCCAATGTCAGCCAGATGGATAGCGCAGGCATCGAGTTTCTCCTGGTTTGCATGGAGGAGGTTCTGAAGCGGAACGGCGATCTCAAGCTCGCTGCAATCCCTCCTGGACCGGCCGTGGTGCTGGAACTGACAGGAGTCGATCATCTCTTCGAGATCTTTGAGAATTCCTCGGACGCGGTGGAGAGCTTCCACAAATTCCCGGTGCATGCATACCAGGATGGCCCGCAACCCTGGTACGCAAACGATACACCCGCCAGGGAACGGGCAGCATGAGCTTGATTTGACTGTTTTGGAATTATTGGGTGATCGCTTCGAGTTGGGGAGAAGATCATGAAGATCGCGGTCCGCGACGTTATAAGAGGGCTGTCCATAGTCTTGGTCTTGCTGGTTCCATCGATCACCAGGGCCGCCCCACCTGAGCCAGGACCCGCACCGGCTCAGCAAGGATCCGCAACAACGCCATCTAACTCGTCGCCGTCCGGAAATCCGGACTCCGGAAAAACAGTGGAGTCGGCACCAGGTCAGATCAACGGGGACCTCCCCAACAGCCCCGGTTCCCTACATTCGCAAACTCCCGATGAGGTCAAAGTGGAGGGCGGTGAGCAGTTGCTCGCCCAGCAAATCCAAAGCGGGGCGCAGCAGCCCGTAGGAACCGCGGCTGCCGAGGCACCCAACACCACCGGCGTCATGGCTTCCAAACCCGCCGGTGCAGCGATTGCGCCGGCCAAGCAGAGACGAGTGCGTATGCTCCTCATCAAAGTTGGTGCGGTCGTGGGCGCGGGCGTCGCCGTTGGAGCGGTTGCGGCGCTCTCCAGTGGTAGCCCCAGCAGACCGCCTGGCAGTCATTGAACCCCATTCGAGAAGGAAGCCACATGAATCGCGGTGACTCAGGAACCCGTCGACCGATGCTCGTCAGCTTCTCCGGAATTGACGGAGCTGGCAAGAGCACTCAGATTGGCATTCTTCACACTCGCCTGCGAGTGTGCGGCGTTCGTGTTCTGCGGGTTGTTTTCTGGGACGAGGTCGCCGTGCTGACCCGCTTCCGCGCGTTCACCAGTCATGCTCTGTTCAAAGGGGACCAAGGCATTGGCACGCCTGCGAACCCCCTGAACCGGCGGGATAAGAATGTACGATGCTGGTATATGACGCCCTTGCGCTTTTTCCTGTATTTCCTGGATGCAGTCTCGGTTACTTTCGTGGTTGCAAAAATGCTGAGAAGCAATGCCGATGTGGTCATCTTTGACCGATATGTCTACGACGAACTGGCAAACTTGTCGCCGAATGATCCCATCACGCGCGCCTACATTCGTTTTCTGCTGGCGTTGATCCCGAGCTTGGACATCGCTTACTTGCTCGATGCAGATCCGGTGCAGGCTCGAGAGCGAAAACCGGAGTATCCCCTCGAATTTCTGCAAGTGAACCGGGCATCGTATCTTGCTCTGAGCCAGCGGGTGGGGGTGATGAGGGTGATTAACCCTCTTTCCCCACCGGATGTTGCTCGTCATGTGATGGACGAAATGTCGAAGAACTTGACCCTGGGCCCGGGTCAAACGATGCTTCAAGCCTCGTCCACCACAAGCTTGATCACTGTGGCCAGCTCCGGCGACAGCTAACTGCTCCTTCTACCAGTAGGAGAAAGAGAAGTTATCGAGATACACGCTGTACGGGGATTGCTTGTAATTCCCGTCCTCCTGAAAGTTGACCGTGATCCCCCACCAGTTCTGAGGAGCGGAACCGGGCGCATAGTACTTATTAAGATTATTCTTGGTTCCATTCAGCGTAATGGATTCGAACAGCAGCGTATTGTCGGATTCGCGTTGCACCTGAATTGTCAAATGGTTCCACCCATTGTTGACCGGATAGCACGACGCGCCGGTTGAAACCCACTTGGAGTCCGCGTTATCCCAGATGTCCCATACGTGGCCGCCACCCATGTTGCATTGAGTCCCCCAGATCAAGCCCACCCCATCGAAATACATGCTGATGTCGAACTCCAGAACCTGCGACAACGGGAGTTGAGTCGTGTAAAAGTATGCGTCATACGTGAAATTGTGCAGTGTCGGGAGCAGTTTGTGATTGGAATCTGGTACCCCCTGCGAGGAATTCTGCCCGATGACAGGATTTGTCCACAGGACGTCGGAATACGGTGTTGTGCCGCCGATGCTGTATTCTGTGGCATTCCCGCTTCGCGACGGCGATTTGATGTGCTGGTACATCGACCATGTCACTCCGGAACCGCACGATTTGCAGATCTTGTAGTCGGGCGGCAACTCGCCATATCCAACCCATCCGTCACTGGCTTGCAGGTTGTAGAATGTGGGATCGCTGTTCCCGGTGACGGTGATCTTGATGGGGGTATAGGCGGCGCCATGACAGTAGTCCCATTCCTCCACCACGGTGTTGTAGCTCCCTGGATTCAACGACAAGTTCGTGTTCAGGCTGGCTCCATTCACGACGTAGACCAGCGTGTTGTCTACATAGATACCCATGGACGCTACACCCTTCTTGCAGGTTGAGCTCGCGGTCGCGACGTAATTTACGGGTGAGCTCACCTGGCTGTTGTTTGCCGGAGACTTTACCCACACTCCTGTCTGGTTTGTCACCGTGATATCAACCGGCGTGTACGTCGCGCCGTTGCAATAATCCCATTCCTCGACGACGGTGTGATACTTGCCTGGATCCAGGGTGACGTCGGTGTTCAGGCTCGCACCGTTCACAACGTAGACGAGTTTGTCGTCGACGTAAATACCCATGGAAGCTACGCCTTTCTGGCAGGTCGGCGCTGTCGCTTTTGCCACGTAATGCACTGGTGAGCTTACCTGCGAGTCATTTTCGGGGCTGCTTACCGAAACATCTGCCAACGCGGATGTCGCCAGAAATACAAGGACAAAAATAGAGCTGTAGTACCTTTTCATGAAGAGACTCCTCCGCTGTTTATTTGGGACTGGAGTGGCGGTCCAATTCGTGGATTTCTTTAATGGAGGGAACAAATCACCGCGAAGTGAAAACCCCTCTAAACTCTTTCAACCGCGACCCATAGTGTTACGGCTGCCAAGCAAGGTTAAGTAGTTAACTGGTTTAGAGAACGGTAATACAGGGTTTCCCTCTGGGTCAATCAGGGAAACCCTGAGTAATTCAGTCAAAGGTACATGGCGTTATTCTGTCGATTGTTTTCGGCGAATCGGCGCTGCTGAATTGTCAGCCAACACATTGCCCGCGGCAACACATCTCAACACGGACTCCTATGTTCCAAGACTGGAAGGGATGCGCGACAGCCCGGTAAGTGTTTCCACACTATCGTGCGTAACTCTCGCAGCGCTGATGATTGCCCTCAGCGGATGTCGGGGATTAGTTGCAAACGATCCCGTCAGCAATCTGCAGAGTATCAACCACATCATTTTCATGGCCCAGGAGAATCGAGGTTTCGATCATTACTTCGGAGCCATGCGCCAATACTGGGCACAGGCCGGCTACCCCGATCAGCTATTTGACGGCTTGCCTCAGTTCAACCCGTCGCCAGGGCCGCTGCCCTCGAACCCCGGCTGCGACCCCGCGTTTCCTTTTCCTCCCAACGACTGCGTGATCGATGGCAACAGTCCTGCGGTTGAATCGTTCCACATGATCTCTGTGTGCGTCGAAAACCCGAGCCCATCCTGGAACGAAGACCACGCGGACTGGAATGTGCGCAACCCGGTTTCATCCACGGCTGCCCTGAACGGTTTCGTGTGGACGGCCGCCCATGACGCAAGAAGCAGCGGACTCACGGATGTGGACGGCAAGCGTGCCATGGGCTACTACGACGCCAGCGATCTGCCTTACTACTACTTCATGGCATCGAACTTTGCGACGTCCGACCGGTGGTTTTCGCCAGTCATGTCCCGCACCCAGCCCAACCGAATGTATTCGTTGGCAGCGACCTCCGCTGGGCACGCCTATCCTCTGGTACAAGGGGAACTCGCCAACCAGACCATCTTTGATTTGCTGCAGCGTGCGGGGGTCTCATGGAAGGTCTACGTGACTGACCTCGAATACGCTTCTCCCCCAATCCAGGACAGCGCGCTGAATATGTTCGCCACTGCCGGTAAGTACCCGCAAAACGTCGTCTCTATTTCGCAGTTTCTGACTGACGTGGCCAACGGCACGCTGCCGTCCGTAGCCTATATCGACCCCGGTTACGATAGCGGGCGCGATGAACACCCCGGCTTGGACGACAAGGAGCCGGGTGGAAGCGTACAGAAAGGATCACAATATGTCTCCAGCTTGATCAACGCATTGATGCAAAGCCCGTCCTGGCAGGATTCGGTATTCATTTTGACTCACGACGAGTTCGGCGGCTTCTACGATCATGTGGCGCCACAACAGGCGGTCAGCCCGGACGGGATCAAGCCCTCTGACTTAGAGCCGCATGATATTTGCACGTATTCGACCGGACCAACCTGCGACTTTACCTATACTGGCTATCGTGTACCCCTGATCGTGATCTCACCTTACTCCAAAAAGAATTACGTCTCCCATACCGTGGCGGACTATACTGCGTGGCTCAAACTGGTGGAGACCCGCTTCAACCTTCCAAGCCTCACTAAGAGAGATGCTGCCCAGATGGATATGACGGAATTCTTTGATTTTGCGAACGTACCCTGGAAAACACCGCCCCAGCCACCGGTCCAACCGGCCAATGGACCCTGCTATCTCAATCGCCTGCCGTAGCACTGTACTTCACTTAACGCTTCGTTGATTAGGGCAATTTATTCAGGTAGCAGGGATCGCTGACGTTTTGAACCGGTGGCGTGGGAGGAGTCAGCCATGCTGGATTGGAGAAATCGAAGAACTCGGTCATATCCATCTGCGCGGCGTCTCGCTTGGTCAAGGCGGGCAGATTGAAGCGAGTCTCAATCAACTTCAAAATTGCTGTCGTATCGGCCGGCGTGTGCGAAACATAGTGCTGCTTGGTGTAGGGAGAGATCACAATCAGAGGTACCCGATAGCCGGTGTAGGTAAAGTTACAGGTCGGGCCGGTCGAGTGCGTACAGATGTCACCTGGAAGGAGGTCTCTGGGTTTGATTCCATCTGGACTGACTGTCTTCCATGGCGCAACGTGATCATAAATGCCACCAAACTCGTCGTAGGTAAGAATGAAAATGGAATCTTTCCAGGAGGAGCTGGACATCACTTCATTGATGACGGAAGACGCATAGCTGGCGCCCGATTGGGTTTTACTTGGTGACGAATCCGAAGTGCTCGGATGTTCGTCCAGGCCGGCATCGGTTGCAGGCTCAATCTGTACGACATTCGGCAAAGTTCCAGTCTTCACATCGTTGTCGAAGTCAGAGTTTGAAATGCCAATTGTGCCGATATTGTGCGGATACTTGGTCGGAATGGTTTGCCCCCATGCGAAATATTGCACATAGCTGGTTTCTAGCAGGCATGCCGGATCATACGGTGGTCCGGTGCAACCGGTATTGGTAGGATTCACATATATCTTCCAGGAGACGCCGGCATTTTGCAGCTCCTGGAAGATAGTAGGGGCAGTCAGCAACTGACTATCCCCGCCGTCTGTCCCAACCGGATACGCATCTCCCTGCGAGGTGGCGGCAATCAGATACTCGCGGTTAGGATGGGTGCGGCTCATTGCCGGATTGAACCACCGGTCTGAGGTAGCGAAGTTGGACGCCATAAAGTAGTAGTAGTTCAGATCGGCGCCGTCGTAGTATCCCATGGCACGGATACCGTCGGTGTCGTAGTAGCCGACCGCTCTGGCGTCATGAGCTGCGGTGTAGACGAAGCCATTCAACTTCGCCCGATACTTGCCGACCGGATCGAAATAGTCCCAATCGACGTGGGACTCGTTCCAGGAAGGACTCGTATTTTCGGTGCATTGAGTGATCAACTCGAACGAGGTCACTTTCGGGCTGTTCTTATCGATTGTGCAGTCCTTCGGCGGCGGATACGCCGGATCACACCCCGGATTCTTGGGCCGCGGCCCTTTATGCGGCGGTGGGCCGGACTTCGGATTGAATTGAGGCAGACCGTCGAACGATTGATCGGGGTATCCATTGTCGGCCCAGTACTGGCGCATGGTCCCGAAGTAGTGATCGAAAGATCGATTTTCCTGGACCATAAAAATAATGTGATTGATCTTATCCAACCCCTGGGTTGAGGATGGCCCCGCAGACGGCGGTGGTGCATCCTGTGTCCAGCTCCCATGCACTAGAGCCGTGGTCATAATTCCTGTTAGAAACAGCAGATTCTTCCCTGACATAACACCCATCTCACTATCTCGCTAAGCTGGAAGCTGAATTGACTGTGATTGTGTTGGCCGTATAGCGGGTACCGTCAAAACCCGCGGTTACGGTGACGTCGCTGCCGTCGTGAAGGCTGGTGCTGCCGGGTAGCCGGGGATCAAACGAAATTTCGTAACGCTTCTGGTCACGCGGATCAAGCACAACCAGCAGGCCGGTGTGCACATCCAGGAAGCTCACGATCCCACTAAACACAAATGCGGATCCCGGAGTAGCCAGAATAGCGATGTGGCTGGCCAGGCGCTTGCCATTGTCGGAGGGCTGGAATCTAACCGAGACTAAAGATCCCGCTTCCAGATTACTCGGAGAGGTTCCTTCCTGCCCCTCGCGAACAATGGTCGTAGTCGCATCCATCTGCAGCCTGACGGGCTCAGGAGAAAGGCCGTCCCGCACCACCAGTTCACCTCTGCTGCGGTCAAGCTTCAGCACCTGTCCCGTGCACTCCCCTTCCACAGCGTGCGTTAGCATATGGATGCTCCGCGCAAACACTGCCGTCTGATCGAGCGTGGTCTCCAGAGAAACATGATCGCCATTCCGCAAGTCACCTAAGGAAACTTTCAGTCCATCGCGGTAGACCTGGGTGCGCTCATCGAACAAGATTTTCATTCCTCTTGCGCCAAAAACGTCCACTGTGAGTTGGTCGCGCACCCGGTCAACGTTACGAATGCTCCCCCCGATAACTGTGGCCTTCCCCTTAGGCGACGGCGGCAAACCCGGCAGGGGATTTCCTGGGGCGTCGAGAGCCGGGGTGCGCTCAGTCGGATCGTTGGCGGAAGGCGGAGCGGCAGTGGTGAACGACTGGCCAAGTGTCAGGCTAGTCAAAACCATCAACGTAAGGAGGTAGAGCATGGCATACACCTCTTCTTGGTGTCGTCGTTTGGATGGCCCTGACGAGGAAAGCGTGGCCTCAACAGCCCCGCCCGAACTTGAGAAACTCTAGAAATCGATGGCAACCCATTGCCCGTCAACGCATCCAAACTCAATCGCGAAGGGTCATACATGTCTCAGAAACGCCGGATCCTGATTATTTTGGTTGCCGTGGCCGCCGCAATTCTTGCACCGCGGTGGGCCTGCGCCGGAGATCTGAAGATTCTCATTCCTCGCCGGACTCAACCGACTCCCGTGCAACGCCTGAATCGTGACGGAGTCGAGGATATTCACAAGCAGCACTACGAAAAAGCAGAAGCCAGCTTTTATAAGGCGTACCTCATTGATCCCGACGATCCTTTCACCCTGAACAATCTCGGCTATGTCGCGGAATTGCAAGGACAACTCGAAAGGGCCCAGAAGTTCTACGCCTTGGCCACACAACAAGCCAGTGATGCAGTGATTGATCGATCGAGCGTCCGGCCGCTGGAGGGCAAGGGCATGCGAGAGGCCGTCAGTAGCCTCCGTGATGTGCCGATGCAGATCAACCGTCTGAATGTAAAGGCCATGCAGGTCTTATCGGAAGGACGTGTTTTGGAGTCCCAGATTCTCTTGCAGCAGGCTTTGGCGCTGAATCCGCAAGACGCATTCACGCTGAACAACATGGGAGCCGCCAAGGAGGCCGAGGGGGACTTGGACGCTGCCTTGAAGTACTACACGGCGTCGGGAAATTCTCACTCGTCCGAGCCGGTCATCGTAACCCAGGACGGAGCGTGGAGAGGGAAACCAGTCAACGAAATGGCAACTGACAATGCCAGGAAACTTCGTCTGCGCATGCAAAGTGCGGTCACTGCTGAGAGTAAAGCGGCCATGCTCAACATGCGCGGCGTATCGGCTATTAACCACAATGATTGGCACGACGCGAGCCAGGACTTCCTTCAGGCATATTCCCTTGACCCCAACAGCGCTTTTTCAATCAATAACCGCGGCTACGTCGCGGAGATGGATGGCGACCTCGAAACCGCTGAGTTCTTTTATGAGAAAGCCAGGCGAGCACAAGACGCCAACGTCCCCGTAGGTCTGGCAACGCGAAGGTCGGCCGAGGGGATGAAATTGTTCGAAGTTGTGAATGACAGCCGGCAAAAGGTAGACGCCAGAATCGAGGATGAGAGTCAAGTCCGGCAACGGCAAGCGGGCCCCATCGGACTAAAGAGCCGCGACAATCAACCCATTGCCGAGCCTGCGGAGTCCCAGACCCAGACCCCAGTGTCGCCGAAATCGCTGGAACCGGGCCCAGCCCCGGCACCTTCACAACCACCGGGCCCTTAAAGCAGCACGAGGAATATGAATTCTTGAAATCTTGAGTTGACAAAATCCGCGCCGGAAACGTGATCGGAGATTCCAATGACACCTTTGCTATCCTCCTCTGACAAATCGCTGACTCTCCTTTCTCAACTCCTGTTGTGTCCGGGACCGGAAGACCGTCGAGCAAGCTTCCAAGTCAGCCTCAAAGAATTCGACGAGTTGTTGACACTTGCCGACTCGCACCACGTGGTCATGCGTTCCATGGAAGTATTCTGCCTGATCATGTCTGCGGCGCGGGACGGCAACCGGACAAAGTGGGCGGTGAAAGCCATCGAGCGCGAGAATGAGCGCATTGAGAACGCATTGGCATTCCTGCAGGTGATTTGCGACACATTAGAGTCGGAGGGATGTGACGTCACGGTAATCAAGTCTCTTGACCATTGGCCCGATCTTGGCAGTGATCTGGATTTATACACGAATGCAAAACCGGAAAAAGTAACCCAAGTCCTGAAACAGCGATTCAAAGCGGACACCGCTCCTCGCAGCTGGGGAGACCGCCTGGCCAATAAATGGAACTTTATCGTGCCGGGATTGCCGGAGCTGGTCGAAGTGCACATGGGCCGACTGGGTCAGATGGGAGAGCAGGTGACCATAGCAAGCTCCGTGGCTACTCGCTCCCGATCGGCTGAGGTTGGCAACCATATCTTCCGCGTCCCCGCTGCTGTCGACCGGCTCATGATCTCTACTCTGCAACGAATGTACCGCCATTTCTATCTGCGCCTCTGCGACGTCGTCGACACCGCAAACCTTCTGGAGTCAGGGAAAGTCGACTATGATCAACTGCGTTCTTCGGCCAAAGCCGCCGGTATATGGGAAGGCGTGGCAACCTATCTTGCGGTTGTATCGGACCACGTAGCGAACTATCGAGGCGACGGCATTGACCTGCCTGCGTTTGTCAGGCAGTCGGCAACCTTCGGCGGTGATCGGCTGCGCTTCCGTCGCGGGTTCTTGCGCGTCCCCATCCTGCCGGATTCTGCCAGACTTTATGCCGCGCAGTTAACAACGTTCCTCCGCAATGGAGAGTTAAGAAATACGGCTCGGCTCAGTTTGCTGCCGTGTTTGGCCACTGCTGCTGCGGTGGGGCAGAAAATTACCGGGAGCGACAAGGGAATTTGGTAGGCGAAAAGACATTGCGGCGGAGAAAGAACCGGATTCGTTGGCCTGCCCTCCGCCTGTGTAAGACACCAGCCAACCCACCTTCCATATTGCTCATCGAAGCTGACCTGCCGACTGAGGATGCGCCCATGTTTAAGAACTGCCTTTTGTCTGTCGCTCTGTTTGGACTTGTTTTCGCCGACCTGGCTAATGCCAGCGGTCCAGCCCAGCCTGCGACCAGATTATCGGATGGCGGGAATGCCAACGTAAATGTACTCAACCACATCATTTTATTTGTGCAGGAGAACCATTCCCTGGATGACTATTTTGGTGAACTTCGGCAGTATTGGGCCGACAACGGCTATCCCGACCAGTCCTTCGATGGCTTGCCTCAATTCAATCCAGCCAAGGGCATCAAACCACTTTATGGGCCGCCGCCCACCAATCCGGGGTGTAATCCGAATGATCCGCCGCCTCACAATTGTGTTTTCGATCCCAAGAGTCGAGTGACCTCTTTCCACTTCATCACCCAATGTGTCGAAGCCCCGGATCTGAACTGGGACGCGGCCCACCTGGATTGGGACTACTACGATCCAACCGGCAAGCGCCCCGCCAAGCAAAACGGCTACGTGTGGAACTCCGGCGTCTTCGGCAGGAAAATGAACTATTACGACACCGATGGCATCCGGGCGATGGGTTACTATGCCGGGGACGACCTGAACTACTACTACTTCATGGCATCAAATTTCGCCACCTCAGATCGTTGGTTCGACCCGATCATGACGCGAACGGGTCCCAACCGCTACTACCTGATTGGCGCCACGTCGCAAGGGTACACTTATCCCATCGGCTCGAATAAAAATGATCAGAAGCTGCTGACGGCGACCCCGATTTTTCAGGCGCTGCAAAATGCCGGCATCACTTGGAAGATTTATGTCAATCCGGGGCAGACCTGTTCGGGACCGCCGTATGACCCCAAGTGCTTATTGGCCCTAAGCTATGTGCAGTTCTTCGAGTGGGGGCAATCGATTCCGACGAATTATCCAAACAATATCGATGTCGTTGACCCTAATGACACTCAGGTTGGTTACTTTAACGATTTGAAGAACGGTACCTTGCCGCAGGTGGCGCTCATTGAGCCGGCATCCAACGTCGGGCTGGATGAGCATCCTTCGGATTTCGATGAGTATCCGATTAACATCCAGCTGGGAGCCCAGTATGCCTCTTCGCTCATTAACGCGCTGATGGGCAGCTCTTCCTGGAAGGATTCTGCGCTTATTCTTACCTACGACGAAGCCGGAGGGTTCTACGATCACGTGTCGCCCCACAAAACCGTAAATCCCGACGGCATTACACCGAAAGACCTTGAGCCAGGAGACGTTTGTAAGAAGGTCAAAGGTCCGACCTGTGACTTCGGCTATACCGGTTATCGCACACCGCTGATCGTGATCTCCCCGTATTCCAAGAAGAACTACGTTTCCCACACCGTGGCCGATTACACCGCCATCCTGAAACTGATCGAAACGCGTTACGGGTTGAAAAGCCTTAACAAGCGGGATGCCGCCCAGATGGATATGACCGAATTCTTTGATTTCAATCACCCATCATGGCTGACTCCGCCAACCCCGCCTGTTCAGAGCACGAGCGGCCCTTGCTATCTGAACAAGCTTCCCTGAGTGGCGTTCACTTGGATCAACCCCCGGTCACTTGAAGAACTCACTCATCGGGGCAGCGGTCCCGCTCGCCCCAGGAAAGTGCTTCATCCCCAAGAGTTCCATCATGGTGCGAAGGGTGTTCTCATGACGAAACGCTTTGTCCACTTTTGCGTGGGAAATGACATTGGCTCCAATCACCGCCGTGAACACCTGGCCCTGATTGTCGCCGTCACCGTTGTCAAATGTAATGAACATGACCCCGGCGCTTCCTGCTTCGAAGTATGGACTGCGCAGAACCGGAGGAATCTGCTTCTTGAGCCAGGCGTCCGCCATGGCCATAGTGCCATTATGAGCGTCATGAAGCAGATTCGGGATAATCAGTGAGTAATTGGGCAAGCGATGACCCGCAAGATCGCCGGCGAACTCCGTGAACGGCACCATATTCTTCTGCTTCGCTGGCCGGTTTGCAATGTCACTGTACCAGGGAGCGGGGTTATGACGTTTTACATATTCGCCCGATTGAGTGCCCATGTAACCCGCGTAAGGCAATGATTCCGCATACACTTTCCATGACAGGCCAGCCTGGTCGAGACAGCGAAATATGTTGGCGCTGGTAATGGTATTAGTGCACCCCCATCCCCCGCACCCGAAAGCGTGCTCGCCGCTCCCCGAGGAGAGCCACAGATAATCAAGCAACGATCCCGCTTCGTCGGAGAAATAATTCGTCGCGATTCCGTAGGTATCGCCTAATGCGCTCAGCCACGGCATCCCACGCGGGTATACGGTGGAGAAGCTGTGATTCTCCTCGATGATCAGGATTATGTGGACGGATGACGCCGGAGCGTTGTCCCGCGCCGATGTTACGGCGCTCGGAGCCGCGGACAACGAGGCCAGCTGAGTTTGACCGATGGTCTGGGCGTGGGCGGATGGCCTTTGAAAGCCGCCGCAGACAGTGACGAGGATCAACGGTAGAAAGGGAGTTATTTTCACCAGCGTAGGCTACGAGCCTCGGTGGCAGCGAGCAAGTCACAGAAGTACATCAAACAGATCATCGGGCGGTTGCAACCGGTGCAGTCCCTGTTGGTCGTAGAATCCAGTTTCATCGGATGAACGTGATTCTCTGTGCCTAAAAGGTGGGCTTTACCAAAGAGTAAATACAGGAAAGACCCTATTGCCGCTGCCCACCAGCCTTTCCATAGTGGTTGAATTGCTTGGGGTTTGAAAAGGGGGACAGAGGGCCCGGTTTCTGCTGGCATTTTCAACGTGAAAAATACAGGAAAGGCAGTATTCCGGGCAATGTCAAGCCGCCACTAGAATCTCTTTGGTTGAATGCGCTTTGCTAGGGAATGGACGCCAAGACGCGGAAAACAGGGCTTTTCTAGGCCGAGAAGCCCGTGTTTCTGCGCCCGCAAAAGCTACAATGACAGCACATTCCGCTTTTAGGTCTCCCCCGAGGACTTTGGAAGCCTTTATGTCAATTCGTATCCTGATCGTCGACGACCACCCGGTTGTGAGGCAAGGGTTGAAGGCTCTTCTCCGTGAACACGCTGGATGGGAAGTAATTGCGGAAGCGGGAGACGGTTTTGAAGCCGTGGACAAAGCCGACCGCTTGAGGCCGGACGTAGTCCTGCTTGATGTCAGCATGCCGGGGATGACTGGTCTGGATGCCTGTCGGCTGATTCGTGAAAGCACACCCGAATGCGAGATTTTGATCGTCACGCAACACGATTCACCGCAGATGATGCGTGAGGCCCTGGGTTCCGGCGCAAGAGGCTATGTGGTGAAGTCGAATGTGTCCCGGGACTTGGTAGCGGCGATCGAGGCAGTAAGTCAGCACAGAAATTTTGCAGGGTTGCACCGTGAGGACGCCGCCGCCGGTTGAATGTCGGCGTCCCCGGCGTTTGGGGACTCAAAGTCCCGCGTTTATTGTAGACGTTGAGGCGCACAAAATCTCGAATAGCGTTCTTCAGGGAGATGACCGATGAAACTCCGTATCCTGATCGCCGATGACCACGAAGTTGTACGTCGCGGGTTGTGCACGCTCCTCCAATCCCGCGAAGGTTGGGAAATCTGCGGAGAGGCGACCGACGGACGCGACGCCGTCGAGAAGGCAAAGCAGCTGAAACCCGATGTGGTCATTCTGGACGTCGGAATGCCCAACCTCAACGGCCTGGCAGCAACCCGTCAACTGGTTCAGCATGATCCGCGTTGCAAAGTCATCGTATTGACAATCACCGACTCCGACCAGGTCATACGCGAGGCTCTGGACGCGGGGGCCCGCGGGTTTGTCCTCAAGTCTGACGCTGCTCGAGATCTGGTGACGGCCGTAGAGGCGCTGCAGCGCAACCGGATGTTTTTCACTCCTCGGGTGAATGATATGGTCCTGGCCGGTTTTCTGGACAAAGGGCACAGCATGTCGAGGAGCACGCCCCCAAGGTTACCGGAATTGACGCCCCGAGAGCGGGAAGTCATTCAGCTTCTCGCCGAAGGCAAGAGCTCCAAAGAGGTCGCATGCCTGCTTAACTTGAGCACGAAGACCGCCGAAACCCATCGCAGCAATATCATGCGAAAGCTAGGATTCCACTCGATCCGTGACTTGGTGGTGTATTCGATCAAGAACAACATCATTCAGGTACAGATGCCATCGCAGGCCGCGAGCCCCACCGATCCCGCGGCCTAAGTGTGGGGAATGCACGGCCAATTCCCCGATGTGCAACACCTGAAACCCTGCCCAATACCGGAAATGCTGTAGGCTCTCTACCACCCCAAGGGTATATGCGCGTTCTGGCTTTGCTGCTATCGTCGGCAAGTGGCGTGACTCGCTTGCGAAGGCTTCATCCATAGCACCGGAATCTGATGCTAATGTGGCCACCTTACCGTTGGGTCTCACCCTGGCCAGAGCCCAGCCTCGCCATGTATCGAAGAACACGGCGATAAGGTTACCGGCATGCCTTGGCCTGTCTGGCGCACTCTTGCGGTTGTTTGGCCGCACGCGGCGGCAACTCGAATTTTGGTGGTGGATGATCACGAAGTCGTGCGTCGGGAGTTTTGTGCTCTGCTCCGGGCCCAGCCTGATTTGGACGTAGTCTGCGATGTGGCGAATGGCGAGGATGCGGTTCGCAAAGCCGCCGAACTCCAGCCGGATGTCATCCTCCTCGACATAAGCCTGCCAGGGCTGGATGGATTTACCACCGCCCGTCTTATAAGGGAAGTTGTTCCGACGGCGGAGATACTCTTCGTGAGCCAGCACGATACCCTCCAAATGGTACGAGAAGCTCTGCGTGCCGGTGGACGCGGCTATGTGGTGAAGCTTGATGCTATCGAGGAGTTGGTCGCGGCGGTGCGGTCGGTCAGCCAGAGGAAGCAGTTCATCAGCGCCCGGCTGGCCGCTGATCTATAGCCTAAAAGCGTCACGCGGCCGGCACTAGAGAGGGCAGGCCGCGCAACCCATCATTGGTTTGACTACGAAATGTCAAAGTACCGGCATCACTGGTGTGAGTTGGTTCCACGGCTACATTGCTTGGCGATCATCTTGACGTCCGAAACCTGAATGACACTGCCGCCGTCAGCGTTCGCACTCGTTGACGAACCGCCCTGCCCTTGATCCGGTGCTGAGGTCAATTGTCCAGTGATCATTACCTCATGTCCGACATGGCTCTTGAGCTTGTCCTCGCTGCCAACAAGTTTGTACATAGTTCCGGTTTCGTCCTGACTCAGCATATAGTTGCCATCTGTTCCGCTCACACAACCCTGGATTGTGCCCGAAGGGCTGGCGCTGGAACCAGACTGGTCCGACGACGCAGCCGTCTGCTGCGCCCAGGCGAACGAAGCACACAACAATGCGATCGATGCCAAAAGAATCACTCTCTTCATACGTTTCCTCCATTCCTGAAGTCATCTGAAGCCGCGAATCCGGCGTTTGACGTCTGCAGCCACAAATCACATGCGTCGAGCACCGACTCGGCCTTCGGTTGCTGCTTTCGTCGGCACGCCGGCGCGCCGCTTTCGACTCAGCTCAGGCTACGGCCACGAGCAAGAATGGAGAATCCCCTCAAAGCCCTATTCCGCACAGGGAAATACCGTACCGTGGTGACCTGCGGTTTGCCGTTGGGAGCCTCCAGCCCCGTTAAGGCAGCTTATTCAAGTAGCAAGGTCCACTCGTATTTTGAGCAGGTGGGTCAGGGGGCGTCATCCAGGGAGGATCGTCGAAATCAAAGAACTCAGTCATGTCCATCTGCGCGGCATCTCGCTTCGTCAGAGACGGCAGATTGAACCGGGTTTCGATCATCTTTAGAATCGCGCTTTCATCCGCGACGGTGTGCGACACGTAATTCTTCCTGGCGTACGGCGAAATCATGATCAGTGGGATGCGGTATCCCGTGTAGGTGAAATTGCATGTGCCAACGTTCGGGGTCCCATAGCAGATGTCAGTGCTGAAAAGATCTGATGGAGCGATGCCGTCCGGGCCGATTGCAGCCTGGGGGGAAACGTGATCGTAAAGCCCTCCGGACTCGTCGTAGGTCAGCAGGAACAACGAATCCTTCCAGTATTGACTCCCCATCACGCCGTTGATTAATCCTGAAACATAATTTGCGCCACGCTGACTGTCGCTGGGAGCGTTGTCATAGTCGGTGGGGTGCTCATCCAGACCAGCATCCGACGCCGGCTCGATCTGCGCGACTTGCGGCAGCGTGCCGTTGGCAAGATCGTTGCCGAAGTCCGAATTCGCAATTCCGATCGTGCCTATGTTATTCGGATACTGAGAAGGAATCGTCTGGCCCCACTTGAAGTTCTGTACGTAGCTGAGTCCAAGTAGGCAAGCGGGCTGATAGGGCGGCCCGGAACACTTACTTCCGGTCGGGTTCACATAGATCTTCCAGGTAACCCCAGCGGCTTGCAGTTCTTGGAAGATGGTTGTCGCGGTCAGCAGGTCCTGGTCTTGCTTGTTGGTGCCGATCGGATATACGTATCCCTGAGATGTTGCAGCAATAAGATATTCACGGTTTGTGTTCGTACGGGTCATTACGGGGTGAAAAAATCTGTCCGACGTGCCGAAGTTTGAGGCCATGAAGTAGTAATAATTCAGGTCTCCACCATCGTAGTAACCGAGCGCCCGCACACCATCGGTGTCGTAGTAGGGGTCGT
>Ga0206815_1035_pt1 | contig 36691 bp, 41 predicted proteins | sample Alteio_BWOrgCont_91_FD_152864 | JGI IMG/M metagenome (GOLD analysis project Ga0206815, IMG submission 152864) | Enriched cells from forest soil in Barre Woods Harvard Forest LTER site, Petersham, Massachusetts, United States -... | ecosystem: Environmental > Terrestrial > Soil > Temperate forest >...
TTACGTCGTTCTCTTCTATAAATGTATTACCAGTGATCAAGCTAATCGGGGCCCCGCCATGCGGACAATTACATAACTCGTCTGGCGGTGGGCACGTGTAAACGGCGCAGGTGTAACTGTCAAAAGAAAACAGCTGATAAGTGCAATTTAAGTCCGAAAATCCCGCAGGGAAGGGTTTCGTGATTCCGGTAGCCCAGTGGAAGCAGGGATTAGTCTGGGCGGACGCAGTCACGCCGAAACTACACGTCATAAGCGCGCAGACGATCACAACATTCAGAGTCTTATTCATTAGCATCTCCATATAGCGCTGGGGACACACTTATCCCCAGTTCCTAGAGCACTTTTTCAATCGATACATTTCTGAAAGAACCAGTGAGAGAGGCTCGAGGTCTCTGGTGGGTCGTCAGAAGATTCGGTTTCCTGAACTCAGGTCCCTGACCTACGCACACGATAAGCCCATGTGGAAAAGGGACTCGACTGGTCACATGGGCAGTATGAGTACAGGACCGAAGTGCAATCGCACATGCACCTATGAGAGAGGAGCACGCACGGAGCCAAAGCGTCCTGATGTGTTGATAATTACTTTAATGTCAATTATGTGTTCAGATTATGATGTTGATTCTGGGACGAAGCGGAGTCTTTGTGTTTCGCTCCGGATGTAAGTCTTACGTTATAGATGACAAGTCGGCCTAACCCAGGCGCCCGACGTGGAGGATGTTGTGCGAGCGTGACAAGCGAGCACGCCATCTATACATGTCTTGGCAGAGTGACCCACATTCTGGTGCGTGCGCGCCAGTAGTGGCGCCAATTCAATGAACCGTGCAGCGGCTTCTGGATGAAACTTCACCACGAGGCTAAATTATCATATTCGCCTTGTATTCGCCGTGGCCTTTGGTACGCTTCTTCAATCGGCCCCGTGCCTGGAGGATACTGTGTCACTCACTCAGACGGAGATGGGCATGCTCGGCAAACTTCTTCGGTGCATGATCGCAGGAAAGTTGAAGCTACCTCGCGAGTACCACGCAAAACCTGAGTTCGACTTGACTCAATTGTTTCCCGACGATCTACACATGCCCATCACCAACAGCATACTGAACAAGTGCGTGGTCGAAAACGCCAAAGATTGTTATGCGTCGGCGGTGGACCTGCTCGTGGTAGTTGACGTGTCCCTTCGGGTAATCGACAGAGGCGGTCACTTATTGGACGATAAGATTCCGAGACCCTGCCGCATATGTGGAATAGGACACTATCAACTCACTCTGCTGCACCCTAACACACCGACAGTGGGATTGAGGTTGTGGCGGCCAGGCAGTGGCGACATTTCTAAGTTGCCGGTTCGAATACTCATCTGTGATAACTGCAAACACGTTGAATTCTTTGCGTCGAGATAAAGCGATCAGACTTGTCAAACCTGCGAATTGAGAGGCTTGGGAGCATTTGCTGCAGCCGCCGCATTAGATGTCTGACATATGCTCTTCTTATCCCAGGTGTAAACATCGACCGGCAAGTCTTCCAGTTCTTGGCATTCGGCTGCCGTATAGATCTTGGAAGCATTTCGCTGTACGTGAAGCGGCGACAGAAAGCGTCTTCGAGTCATTAACGCTAGAGGCGAAGTGATTCCGGGACGATATTATCCCGGCCTTAACCAGCCATCGCGCGCAGGCACTAACTGATCCACAACGTCTTGGCAGACAGACAAGCACGTCACCTTTTTCGACGTTCTCTGTCGGCTTTAGCAGCACGGCGCCTTGCGCCTCTTTCTCGCCACCATTTTAGGGAACTAGATTGGTGGGCCCGGCTACTGCATGAAGTACTGCAATACGACTGCGCTGGCTTCTCCGCAATGAAATAAAGCGAACAGGACGCGCATACCTTCGCGCGCCATGTCTCGCAGAAAAGCAACCAGATTGCTCGTTGAAAATCAGTATACGAAACATACCTAACGACGCCTGCACCCCATTCAGGCCAGAACGAGGTCATGGCTATTTTTGGAGTAAACTCCGGAAAACACTTCTTCATCTGTTCAACGGGCCCATTCAACCCAAAGAGCAAATTGATATAGGTACCGTTTGTAGAGGTGGCGGGATCACGTGTCCAGAGCGCACGAAGTATGTTCCGGTAAAGTATGAAAATCGAATGTGCCTCTTCGCACCAATCGAGACTGCGTCCTCTTTTGTCGCGCCAATCACGGTTGGGATCTTCAAGTGCCACGGGCCAGAATGTCGGCCAGCCCTTGGCTAGGCCGCGATAATCCTTCAAGGAATCGTCCGTATTGACGAATCGTTCTAAGCCTCTCCACAACCACTTCTTAGGATCGGTCTGAGTTGCTTGATTGTTCGCGAGCGATGAATAGAAAGCGTAATGCGCCAAGCCAGGATTTCGTTGCCGTCTACGTTTCGCTGTGAGATTCTTCATGTGCTTGATTATATGCTTGTCTAGTTAGAAAGCGACATGCTTTGCGTAATCGATTCGTGATTTCAAGGAGCTATGCATGGAGACACTATTGAATGTCATCTATCTAGCGATTACGGAACTAAGACCTAACCCAAAGAACGCGCGCACCCATTCGCCGCACCAGACCCGTCAGATCGCAGCCAGCATTAAAGAATTTGGCTTCCTGAACCCAATTTTGATCGATCGTACAAACACAATCGTAGCGGGCCATGGTCGTGTGGCAGGGGCTAAGCTATTAGGCATCGATCAAGTGCCAACCATTCGGGTGGAAAATCTCACCCAGGACCAAATCCGCGCGTTCGCCCTCGCTGAGAACCGCATTGCAGAAAAAGCGGGCTGGGACGATTCAATCCTTGAAATCGAACTCCAACATCTTATAAACATCGGCGGCGATTTCGATGTCACGGTCACAGGTTTTGAGATCCCCGAAATCGACATTATCATCGGCGAGGCACGAGACAGACAACCTGACAAAGATGATCTCGTCGAACTTAATAGCGCCGACCAGGCGGTCACGCACTTTGGCGACATCTGGCAAATGGGCAAGCACCGCATCCTTTGTGGAGACTCGCTGACGGATGCATCCTTTAGAACCTTGATGGCCGCTCGCCGTGCCGATTTAGTGTTCGTCGACCCTCCTTACAACATCATTATTGATGGCAACGTTTCTGGACATGGTCAGGTTCACCATTCCGAGTTTGCGATGGCATCTGGAGAAATGAACGAGGTCGAATTCGTAGCATTTCTCACCACCAGCCTGCGCTTGCTGGCTCGCTATAGCGCAAGCGAATCAACACATTATATCTGTATGGACTGGCGGCATATGGGAGAGCTTCTTGCCGTTGGCAAACAGATCTACGACGAACTCCTTAATCTTTGTGTGTGGGTAAAAAACAATGGCGGACTCGGATCGTTCTACCGTTCACGACACGAGTTGGTTTTTGTTTTTAGAAATGGCAAAGGTCGTCATCGTAACAATATTCAGCTCGGCAAATTCGGACGCAATCGCACAAATGTTTGGGAATACCCTGGCATATGCACCTTTTCGCGCAGCGAAGAAGGCAATTTGTTGCCTCTTCACCCGACTCTAAAGCCTGTCGCACTTGTCGCCGACGCGGTCCTCGACACTTCCGCCCGCGGCGACGTTGTCCTCGATGCGTTCCTGGGATCTGGCACGACGTTGATCGCGGCGGAGCGCGTTGGCCGCATCTGCTTCGGAATCGAAATCGATCCGCGTTATGTGGACGTCGCGATCCGCCGCTGGCAACAGCATAGCGGTGACCGTGCTGTCCACCTAGCTTCTGGCAAGTCTTTTGATGAGATCGCTGCCGCGTCGGAGGGAAAATATGACCGATAACAATGATTCCAGCAAGATTGGGTACGGTATGCCACCCAAGCGCACTCAATTCATCAAGGGAACTTCAGGCAATCCAAAGGGTCGGCCAAAAGGATCACAAAACCTCGCAACTTTACTCGAGAAAATCATCCGCCAGCGTGTGAGCGTGACCGAGAACGGAAAAAGTCGCGAAATGTCCAAAGCAGAAGCAATCCTTGCGCAACTGGTTAGTAAAGCCCTTCGCGGCGACATCAACGCTATCCACGAGCTTCGGTTCTGGACCCAATGGCTCGAAGAAACCGCAAAAATGGCCGCACCGTTGCCTATTTTGCACGACGATGACACCGCCGTGGTCACCAACTTTCTCGAACGCACATGGCAACCAGACTCATCGTCAAAGGACAGTACTCCTTTCCCAGAAACAGATCCGCTTAAGGATAAGAAATGAGCGTTCAACCTTCCTACAGCGAGTACCAAGCTATCTTACGCCGAGATCTCATGAGCTTTGTCGAACGCACGTTCTACGAGCTTAACCCTCAAACTAAGTTTTCTAAGAGTCCGCATATTGAAGCTTTGGCATCCAAGATCGAGAGCTGCCGCCTCGGTAAAACGAGGCGCTTAATCGTCAACCTGCCACCACGTTCACTGAAATCTCACACTGTGTCGGTAGCTTTTCCAGCCTGGCTACTCGGTCACAATCCTGCTGTGCAAATCATTTCTGTAAGCTATGGTCAAGACCTTGCTGACAAACATGCTAGGGATTGTCGGACGCTGATGGCGAGTTCTCTCTACCAACGAATTTTCCCCAACACGAAGCTCTCAGCGGAGAAACAGTCGGTTAATGAATTCATGACCACGGCAGGAGGCTTCCGACTCTCAACGTCGGTCGGAGGCGTCTTGACGGGACGGGGGGCGGATATCATCATCCTCGATGATCCGCTCAAACCTGACGATGCCCTTTCTGACACCAGGCGCAACAGCGTAAACGAGTGGTACAGCAATACGCTGCTGAGCCGTCTAAATTCCAAGCAAACCGGAATCATCATCATCGTAATGCAACGATTGCATCAGGATGACTTGGTCGGCCACGTAATGGCCCAGGGTGATTGGGATATTTTGTCGTTTCCGGCCATTGCTGAAGAAGACGAGATTCACCTCATTGAGAGTCCGTTTGGTCAGCGACGGTTCGAACGCAAGACCGGAGAAGTCTTACAGCCGGATCGCGAATCTATAACCACACTCAAAGACATCCGCCAGACCATTGGTGACTACAATTTCGCAAGCCAATACCAGCAGAATCCGATGCCACTGGGTGGCGCGATTGTGAAAACTGAATGGCTTAGATACTACGAGCCACGCGATCTTCCATCAAGATTCAGTTTTATTCTGCAAAGTTGGGATACCGCGAACAAAAGTGGTGAATTGAACGACTACAGTGTCTGCACCACGTGGGGAGTATTTAATAGTCGCTACTACCTGCTCTCGGTATTTCGGAAGCGCCTCAACTATCCTGACCTTAAGCGGTCAGTCCACGAGCAGGCCCGCGAGCACAAAGCAAATATTGTGTTGATCGAGGACAAGGCTTCAGGAACGCAGTTGATCCAAGACCTGCGGCACGAAGGGTTGTTCGGCATCAGGCCGTACGATCCACTTCCAGGCTCCGACAAGACTTTGCGACTTTATGCCCAGACCGCGGAATTCGAAAGCGGTCGTGTGTTGCTTCCCCGTTCGGCTCTGTGGCTCGACTTATATACACGTGAGCTGACCTCCTTTCCCGGCACTAGATATGACGACCAGGTTGATTCCACGACACAGGCTTTGAATCATTTGAAAACCACGTCAAATATTTCGGTCTGGGAGGGGCTTTAAACGCAGCATCAAAGAACCTAGCATCCCTGTTTATTCAGCTTTTTCTGAGCCTTTCAAATCGCAGAGTTCGCTTGACTGTTTGCCCAATGAGAGCGGGAATGTGCTGGTGTTCAGGAGGCTAAATGGAGCCAGACGTCTCAGCCCAGATCGCTCAGTTACGTGACTTTTCGCGGCAGCAGTTGTTGGATACGTGGCAGGAGCTTTACCGGAGAGCAGCCCCGTCAGGGATTCGAAGGGAGCTCATGGTGCCCTTCCTCGCTTATAAGATTCAGGAGAATGCATACGGTGGTCTTAAGGCCTCGACGCGTGCAGAACTCCGCCGCATCTCCCGAGATCTCGAAAAATCTCATGCATCACCCAAAGTCAGAACTCGATCGAGGATTAAGTCCGGAACCCGCATTGTTCGCCAGTGGCGCGGGCAAACCCATGAAGTCGTGGTAACGGAAACGGGGTACGAGTACAACGGATCGAGCTTCCGCAGCCTTTCCTCGATTGCACGAAAGATTACGGGTGCGCGATGGTCTGGCCCGGCGTTCTTTGAATTGAACAACTCTGCTCGAACACAAGGTCGCCGCGATGACTAGCAAACAAATTCGGTGTGCGATCTACACCCGGAAATCGTCTGAAGAGGGCCTCGAACAGTCGTTTAATTCTTTGGAAGCCCAGCGAGATGCGTGTGGTGCTTATATTCTCAGCCAGAAGCATGAAGGCTGGGCTGCACTCGTCAATCGCTACGATGATGGTGGGTTCTCCGGCGGCACGATGGAGCGTCCAGCTCTCAGACAACTGCTCGACGACATTCTGGCCGGCAAGATCGATACGGTTGTCGTCTACAAAGTTGATCGTTTGACTCGCGCTCTCAATGACTTCTCCAAGATCATCGACGTGTTCGATTCCCACGGTGTCAGCTTCGTTTCCGTGACCCAGCAATTCAATACCACGACCTCAATGGGACGGCTCACACTGAATGTCTTGCTTTCATTCGCTCAGTTCGAGCGCGAAGTGACCGGCGAGCGGATTCGGGACAAAGTTGCGGCCTCGAAGAAGAAAGGCATGTGGATGGGCGGCGTGGTCTCAATGGGCTACGACTGCGTAGACCACCGCCTGATGGTCAACCAGAAAGATGCAGATATTGTGCGTGGAATCTTCCGGCAGTACTTGCAGCTTGGTTGCGTCAAGAAGCTAAAGGATTATCTCGAAAGTGAGCAAATCCGCAGTAAAGTCCGCACGAGCAAAGAGGGACGCAAATCCGGGGGTGCTACGTACTCTCGCGGCGCTCTCTATCATCTATTAAACAACCGCATCTACATCGGTGAAATCACCCATCGCGACAAATCCTATCCGGGCCAGCACGAACCCATCATCCCGCGTCAGTTGTGGGACCAAGTCGCAGCCCAGCTAAGATCGAACAACCAAGCGGATCAGACCAGGAAAACCCGTCAGTCACTGAGTTTATTGACCGGGATCGTTTTTGACACGAACGGCGTACGGTTCACCCCTACGCATGCGCTCAAGGACGGGAGACGCTATCGCTATTACACGTCGCAGGCCGCGCTCCAGAAAACTGGCAAAAAACCTGTCATCAACCGTTTTCCAGCTCAAGAGATTGAAAAGCTGGTCCTTTCGCAAATCCACCTCATGCTCGCAACGCCGGCACAAATCACAGTAGGGCTTGAACGCGTTCCGGAAACAGACACCATTGGCGAACGATCTTCGGATCTTGCTAAGCGCTGGCCTGAGCTTGAAACCTCGAAGCAGCATGAATTTGTTAGAAAAGTTGTAAGGCGGGTGGTTGTAGGCACGACCGGCATCTGGTTTGAGGTTGATAAGGCGAGGCTGGTCGAGACACTGCTGGGACACAAACCTGAATCGACTGCTGCTGATAGCGACCATAAGCTTGGGATGATAAAGCTGACCGCGGACTTCCTGGCTCTTCGCCGAGGAAATGAACTTCGGCTTGCGGGGCAGAACGGTTCTTGTTACGAAGGAACTCCAATTCCCTCCTTGGTCAAAGCGATCGCACGGGCCCGAGGCTGGTACGAGCAGATTGTCGCTGGCGAGATCGGTACAGTGACTGACCTTGCCAAACAAACGGGCTTAAACTCAGCTTACGTCAAGCGCATTTTGCAATGCGCGATGCTTTCGCCGCAGATTACCGAGACAATCTTGTCGGGAAAACACCGAGCCGACCTGACTCTCCACAAACTTCTGGACAATATCCCGCTCGATTGGCGAGGCAGGTCGGCCATGCGCGATGAGTTCTGGTTGAAGTATCCACACGCTGTCGAAACGATCTGAGATCCCGTCTATGAGGAACCCCGCAGTGAGTATATTGCGTGTCCAAAAAAAAGGACAATTTCGGCTGAGGGTAGGAGTTAGCGCGTTCTGAAACTGCCCGTCTTTAGCGGGCTAGTATCCGCTCTTTCAGACGCCGAACTGTGACTCGGAATCGAAGGACGGTAGGTTCTTCGGTTCGTATAAACCTATTTCGTTGGTTTCTGGATCGCAAACCACATTTTCTATCTTGCATTTATGTGCGTTCGGAACTATTGGATCATCCAGCGAGCCGATGAAAATCGGGCAAATGCCTCTCCCTGCATATTCGAGAGTTCGAAAGAGATAAGTAAAGAATGAGCCGGTGTATCGATAACGGCGAACACATCCTTCAATCTGCTCTCGAATTTCATCGTTGTATCCTCTCCAACGAGAAAGGCACTGGTAGCTGTCGAGCCAATCGTCAATCGTGTAACGAACGAACCTAACCACCTCCGCTTTGGCGAGTACATTACCTGCCTGGGCGACGCGCACAAGATCGATAGCGATCTTGTCTCGAATCCGCTGATCCGCGAGGTCGGCGGGGGCAATGAAAACGTAGAGCTTATTTCGATATCTATTCAATATCAGGTCTATTTCGCCCGCGTTTTCATAGGGTCGGTATTTCCTTTGTAGTCTCGGTGTCCAGCGTCGTTGGTATTTGGAGTCAAGAGCACAGGTCACCTTATCCCAATCGATTTTGCCCAATTCGGTTCGAGTACTTTTCCGGAAAAAGCGATAACACGCAGGAGCATGTTTGAGAATCCACGAACTGTTAAAGGTCTCCGGGCGCTTTCTCAGGAGCAATCTATTCAAGGCCGCGACTACATTGTCAAAATCCATTTCACATTAAGAGACTCTCCGCCACATGAAAGGCCTGCTTACAATAACAGACCTTACAGACTTGGTAGATTGGAAGGTTGTAAACGGCGAGGCGCAGCTCCATAGCATAGACAGTCCTGGTATTCATCAGCTGCCTGGGCGCAATTTCGCGGGCCGCGCGTACTGGCGTCCATACCATCCCGCTTGCTTGGTTTCTCGACGGGTAGCGTGATGCACTTGCTTGGAGTAAGCTTAGGGCGCGCCGAGGCGTAGCACACACCGAAAAAACCTTTCTTGTGTTGACGAGCCTTGCTCGAGTCTCGTGGAAGGACGAATGGAGCCAATTGCATGAAATGGATTGAGGCGCGGCATCTCGTTTCGTGGGCTGAGAGAATCGACGCGCGAGTAAGCCTTTCAGAAGTAGTGTCGACGCTCGTGCGGGCTTCAGCGGCCAGATTTCTGCATTTCGATTTCCCACGGGTGATGGTGCGCAGATTCCCGGCTACGACGGGAGGGGTAAGAATGCTCGATACTCTTCCGCCGGAATGGCCGTAAGCCTCGATTCAGTATGGGAATGGGGCACCGGCGCAGATTATTACGCCAAAGGCCGAACATGACTATTCCACTCGAACCGGGTCACCGGGTGACGCGGTCGATCCGACGCAAACCACATTTGTCTTTGTCACTCCGCAGGTGTGGGTTCGGACTCATCCGTCGCTCGACGGGTGGGTGATCGTGAAAAGAGCCGAGAACCGTTGGAAGGATGTGAGAGCGTTGGATGCCGTCCAGCTAGAATACTGGCTGGACCTTTGCCCCGCAGTCGCTGTGAGCGTCGCGAGAGATCGTTGGAAGTCTGCCCCCTGTCAGGGTATTAAAAGCCACTTGGTTCGGCTAAGCTGTCCCCACAGTCGGAAAGGATTCCACAGCGTGGGCCAAGAACGAACAATGGTAAAATCCCCATTCAAAAGTCGGCAAGGTGGATTAATTGCTGCCCATTGATTTTGTTATCAACGAGACGCAGAGACTCGGATTGCGAACAGCGCCAGCCGCAGAAGTGCATCCTCGGCATTCGAAGGCACGAAGATGGCTCTGGGTCGAGGGAAGGAGATGTCAAATAGTTAGAACCTGCCTCTGTATGCCGAGTCCGAAATACCGGTATGCGAGAGCTGTCCACCTTTACTTGCCGCGCACAAGTTGGCCCGACTTTGTAATTTATGTAGTAATGCCCCGAAGTTCAAAGGACACCCCGGCGTTCTATATCATTCCGCGTGGAGCGCTATCAACCGATACAGAATGGGCACTCGGCAGGCTTGAATCCTACAGAGGCAACTGGAAACAATTGCGAGAGGTGCGGGACGATGCCAGTCTTGAACGGACATTCAAGTTTGTGTCACCTGTGCTTCAGTCCGCGATTATCGAGGCAAATAACAAGAACCTTTCGGTAAAGCCAATTAAAAAATCAGGCCGCAAACGCTTGCTGCCCTTTTACCAGCACCGAGTCTTGATAGCTGATGTCGCGTGTACCGTGATGTCGGCACCTCGCGTTGAAAGACTCAGCGACACAGTATTTGTGAGGCGTCCTACGGATTCACTGGGTGCTGTCGTCATCTACGTTGTGAAAGAGCCTACCACGGACGAAAAAAGATTTTTTGTAATTCCCGCCGCTGAGATTCTTAAGACAACCACACGGTCCCTTGGTTCGGAATGGCTGAAACGCTTTGAAGACGGATGGCAACTGCTCAAGTCATCAGCAAATCCTAAAACTTGCTGATCCGGCACAAGATGCGTTCCGACCTTAAGCCTAAAGCCTACTTCTTTAGCAATTTGTTAACGGCGTCTCGAAGTTCAGCTTCATCCTTAAGTGCCGCCGAGATGCGTTCGGCAAGCTCTATCAAGATCAACCGAATACTCGTTGCGAGCTCTAAACATTTCTCGTCTGTCCCGACGTGAATGTTCTCGCTCAATGCGGAGTGCAGCAGAATCAGCGGATTATGTCCATTGATTAAAAGACTCTGCGGAATTGCTGTCTTTATTTTATCAATTGCCTTGCTAAACTGGGTTTCTGACTGCGCCTCCGCAAACAACGCGAGCGTTTCAGCGGATGCTCCTAATCGCTTGGCAACCTTCCCGATTTCCTCGATAATAGATCCCTTTTTGTCTTCCACAACGCGACGGTAATAAGCGAATGCTCCTACACCAAGGCCGCGCAATTCAGCACGTCGCCCCTTCAAAAACAATTCACGATCCGACCCAACGAGTGTTATCACACGAGCCGGAGTAGGTGGTCCGAATGGCGGAAATTCCCCTAGTTTTTGGACTCGGTTACGAGATTTTTGAACGAGAAGCGAGAAGGTCTTACGGGTCTTTCCGCAGTTACGGCAAACGTACGTTAGATATTTGTACTCGAAATCGCTGCTCAGAAACGTTGAACTTGACGGGGAATGGAATACTCTGACACCTGCGCAGCGGTCGTCTTCGCAGTGAAGGCTTATTTCGGGTATCTTCAGCTGAGTATGCCCTGCTACATTTTGTTCCCAGAGGCCTGTCACCGTCTCAACAATGTCGGGCGGAGTCGATTCAAGGAATTCAACGAATGAACGTATAACAGGTTTAGCCACAGGAGTGGAGGGTTGATTGGGTGGTTGGACTGGGTCACTCATCAAACCGATAATATACCTGTGGGGTGAAAAACGGTTTTATCGGTAGTCCGAAAAGGTTGGCGGTTCATATGCTCCAGGAAGTGGCCGGATTAGAGCTGACCGTTCGCCTCACTTGAGACGATGTACCCTCGAACGGTCACGGCTGATATGCGATTTTGCATTATGAATGTCGTCGAGGAGGTTGGCGTTCAACGCTCACGTGCTCATTGAATACATGGACGAAGACTACGAGGTCTGAGGATCTGAGGATCTGAGGTTTGGGATGTCGAGAAGGGCCGTCTTGGGGGCGGAAAGTTCGAGGAAACATACTTCGACGACAAGCTGACAGGAAAGAATTAGTCTCCACACCTTATTCGAACTGATACATGTGATTCAAGAGGGGAGCGGACTGGCCCGGGTCTCCTGACTGTCACAAGCGAGACTCAAGAATGTCGTACTTCAGGAAGCACACCGTTCATAAGTCAGCGACCTTGATACCGCCGAGATATCTTCTAAACGGATGGATTGTCGCTCGGCAGAATGCTCTGGGCGTCAATTCGTAATGCAGATTTCCCTAGCGTACTCACTGTGTAGTTGCGTAGATACCGATTCATCGGCTCGGAGTAGAAATGCGCGACCGCGGCGCCAAGCACTCCTGCAATCAGAATCGTGACAGTGAACAATACAGGCACCAGGCGCATCGGTTTGCCAGCGTCGAGAAATAGACCGAAGAGACCAAAAACAACGAACATATGCGTCAAATAAACTTCATAGCTGTATTGACCGATTCTCAGTAACGGCGTGAGGACCCGCGGACTCCTCCATTGCGTCTGCGTAGTGGCGGCGATGAACATGCAAGTTCCAGTCGCAAGAATCGTCATATTCAACCCGCTTCGGCCAGGCCAACCCCTGTAAGCTTGCCACGAAAATAGCAAACTAAAGATCACGACCGCTGCTCCGCCGGCGCCCAAAGCCCAGAGCACGGGGCGAGAGAACCGAATCCGTGAAACGATAAGCGCTGTGAGGCAACCTAAAGCGATACCGTCCATGCCTCCGAGATAGGAATACTCCTGCCACACCTCATTGCCGTGAGTGAAGACCGTGCGTCCAAACGGCCCGAGTACAACGAAGGTGAGAAGAATCACAAAGAAAAGCTTGCCTCGCCCGAACACCCAGCACACCAAGGGGAAAAACAAATAGAACATCTCCTCGACGGAAAGTGACCAGAGAACGTCCCAATTTCCCGGGAGATACCCGCGACGAGCCTCCAGAACATTGACGTGGAAGGTGAGCGCGGCGAGGAGCGCTCGGCCAAGTCCTCCAGTTTTTGCAGTCACGACGAAATTATGGACGTGTGCGAGATCCAGGCCGCCGAGTATTATAAGCAGCAGAAGGAGCAGAGGCGCGATCCGGGCAAAACGGAACATGTAAAAATCTCGTAGCCTGACATGTGAGAGCGAACCCCAGCGCCGCAGCGTGATCGAAGTGATGAGAAAGCCGGAGACGGCGAAGAACATCTGAACGCCGAGCTGGCCGTTCCAAACGAGCAAGTGCACAAGCTGTGAGGGGAGAAATTTGGTATAGAGCACCCTCGCACCAAGCAGACGTATGTTGACGTGGTTCATCAATACGAAAACGATCGCGAGCCCTCGCAGCAGATCTATTCCATCTAGGCGCTTCCAGGAACCGGACCGAATTGTGGAAACTACTGAGGCCATGGTTGATTTCTTTGTCGGTGAGTCGAGATAAATTGTTGATTCTCGGCCCGAGTTGAGCCACGCACATGCCTTGACTTCCGCATTCAACCATAACCGCCTATCAATAAGAAATCGCTTATTCTCCCACTGTGGCGTGGGCTGCACCTGCTCGGTCGCAACGGGCCTTCCGATCTTGCCTATCCACTAATCGTACCTCACGCCGAAGTTTCCAGTCCGGACTCGGAGTCGCGTTCTTTTCCGGTGAACTTGTAGCTGTTGTGCGGGGCCGCTGACGGCGATCAATTCCGCGTGCGCTTTTCGGTATTCTGTCCTACCGAGATTCGTCCTAAGGATGCGGTCTCATCCATATCTCGAAAGTAGACAAATCCCAATTCCGAATGCCCCTATGCCAAAAAATATCTTTACTACGAAAAGGTCACGACGTATGTTGCTATCCTTCCCGGTCCGCCCTGGCGCAGCGACTCCGCGGCGGAGCTAGGTACTGAAGCGCGTGCCCTGAAATTCCAAAGCACCGCCCGGAGCAGCGAAAGAGCCAGAACCTGCCGTGTGCTAGACTTCCATCATGCAATGGGTTAGTTGGGCAACCAAAACATTCACCTACGCTGGACAAGCTCTCTTGAAGCGCTGGTTGCTCGATGTGGAATTTCTCGGCGCATCACGAAGCGTCTACACGTTCGACCGAAACCAGTCACCTATGTGGACATCGGGGGCAGCATTCGCGTGCACAACAGGAATAGCGCTCCTACGACAGTCTACGTTCGCAGCATTGCCATAAGGCTGCCCGGCGGGATGGACGGAGGGCTGGACCGAGCAGTCATGATACGGCCCGGCCCCATAGGCTCAATAGAGGAGATTGCAGGCTATAACAGCTACGAAGTCCCCGGACCGTCCACTATGGACCTTACGCTTTCAACTAGAAAGTACAACCCTACTGACTTGAACGAGTATCTGGAAAGCGCCTCCCCTGAAATTGAACTCGTCCTGGGCGAAACTTTCGGCAATTCGCGCAAACTCACCGGGCCGATCAAGTTTGTTGGACTATACAAGCAGTAGTCTGCGAAGATTGAGAAACTGTGTGGTTTACGACGTCGGCGGAGCCCACCGGAAGAATCGGTGAGCCGATGTCCATCATCAGCCGACGGAGGATCGGGCAGGGATGAACTCGTGCAACGGTTTCCGAACGGTGACCGTAAGTTCCCCTCACATATAGAACTCGAAAGCTAACGCCGGCATCGAGGAGATTACCCGAACCGGCCATGTAACCTCTGTGGCCAGATGTGCGAGTGGCGGAGCCAAGGACCGATAGAATCACGCCAGTGGAAGTTCTTCAACGCGAGGTCCACGACGAGTCACAACGTAATTACGCTGTAGTAGCACGAACCCCGGAAGCCTCGGCTTCCGGGCCAAAGCGCGGAAGAGCGTTGAGCCGCTCCAACATCGAGATGTAATGGCGAAACGTTTGCGTGGCATCTTCGTATAAATCAGTGAACGCATATTCTGCCTTCGTTCGCCTCCCCCCAAAGCCTTTTGACCAACCTTTCTTACCCGTTTCGTCTACAAAAGGGGTTCTTTCACGATCTTCGAGCTGTGTGTATAACTCAGGGCGGTCTACGGAAGGTGTAATTCTGTGAACCAATCTGAGTCTGTAAGCCCACAGTCTTGTTCCGTGCTCCGTATCGAAGAAATCATTGAATATTTCCCGTATGTCCTCGTATTCCGCATCCGGAATCGCGGCCACGTGCGGATTTCCTTCTCTATCGGCCAAACCCTGTTTGATATTTGCCCATGTGATTTGACGTTCCCAGTCCGAATTCTTCCTGTCGAGATTACGTATCAACGATGCCCCTAATCTCTCGAACACTAACCTCGCTGCAAGATCGCTTACCTTTCCGAGGAAGATTGTTGCAAGATCAAAACGATCCATCTTGTCCAAGTGCAGATGCCACCCGAGATTCTCCGCCTCCGGGTCTTGGCTCAGGGATTGCTCTAATTCCTGGTCATGATATGCTCTGGATTTCGCGAGCAGAACCTTTACGCGCAAAAGCGTGTGTGAGATTTCCATCCACATCTGTCGCGTGTTAATCCGATCTTCATACGAACCCGATCCTAGATCCTCCAGGTGAAACGTTTGCTTAACGGGACGGCTGAAAGTCGCAACATCTGGGAGCGCGAGGTAATTACTATCCCATTGGGACTCCGTCGCCAGGTCCGAAAGCATGTATTGCGCGATGAATTCCCTACCGCCCGGCTCCCGAAGATTAGTGAACTCTACGTCCTTTTCGAAAACAGCAGGCTCGTTCGAATTAGATTCAAAAACAATACGCATCTTTGCTCGCGCCATATAGCCTCCGAAAAAGTTCTTGAATTGATAAGGACGACAGCGTGCTCAGGCGAAGTGGACGGTCGGACAAGGGCCATTGCCAGATTGCCCCGCTCGGTTGAGTGGGCAGCGACAAGCAGCACTGGTAGGGGGAAACTCCATCATCCCTTTCTAACACGAAATTGAACTGACTTCAAGCCGACGGAACGCGGCCTCAACGCGCCAGACTGAAGCGGCAAATCGATATTCTCTGGAACACCGGCGCTTTCGACATTCTCTGGAAACGCAAGCCACTCGGCGGGTCCCCTGCCCTCGGGACACTGCTCGGGATATTCCAATCCAAACGAGCTGTGGTGTGCGCGATTGCGAATGAGTCCGTCGATCCCTACGCTGACGGCCTCTGGAATTTCGGTTGCTACCCGAGGAGGAGGTCCCAGATGACGGTCACTGAAATAGCCCAACACACACCTCCTCAGCGATCGTTCGCCTCTGTTACTCCCGAAGACTCATCCAGCTGCTGGCTCCTTCAATTGATGGAACATCTCATCGAAAATCAAGTCCGCGCCCCAGGCCTGGGCGGCGGTGAAGGCAAGACGCCGCTTTTGGTCGCTCGTTAGTTTGCCTGACGGCTTGTAGCCCAGATCGTGCTCCGCTTCCGACCAGGCGTGCTGAAACAGCGTTTTTATCTGCAGCTCGAAGAATTCAACAGATTCGTCGCGCTCCAACGTATCGTCAATCAGGTCGTCAGGGACGAACAGAGTGAAGTGACGGCCCTCGTAACCGAACTCGCTTTCTGACTCCGGCACAATTTTCTTGGACTCGATGTACCGGAAATAGTTCTCTACCTCCAGCCGCACTCGCTCGACATCGCTTGCGTAGAACGTGACGATGCGCGCTCCCACTTGATCTTGAATCTGATTCAGCGGGTCGTCGTACTTGGGCTTGCCGTTGTCGTGTTTTTGAGCTTTGGCGACAAAGCGGTCCGCGTCCTTCGCCCTCGCCGAAATCCTGTCAATGCGTAGAAAGCCGGCAAACAGGCTTTTGAGGTGCGCCTCGATGCGCTCCGAGAGGGGCACGAGCACGCGGGCGCGCCGAAGGATGAAAGCATCGCGCAGCGATGTCACGGCTTCACCTTTCGGAACCGCTGATCCACGATTTTGCCCTCCGTCGTGAAGCGAACTACCTCTTCGTCCTCATCCACCGTTTCGCTCGTAAATACCTCGTCGAAACTCTCCGTCGCAGCCGTGAGCAGTCCGCCGTTATCGAGCTCGACGGTGCGCAGGAACACGTGCTTGAGGAACTCGGCGGGGACGAATTGGAAATTTTCCTCGAAGGATTTTGCCTTGGGGAAATGATTTTTGATTTCCTCTTTGGTTTTCTGAGAGACATGGAACTGGTCGAGAATAGCTTTCGCGTTGACGACTTTTTTCGGCATGCCCACAATCAGATGGTGAAGGGCTGCGATGTCCTCCTTGACTTGCGGATCGTCGCAGCGGTTCATCGTATCGCGCACGGCGACGGCGAGACGGCGCGTCCCGGCTTCGCCCGGTGTCAGGAAGTCCGAATGTAGGAAGTCCCTGATCCAGTAGTCCGATATATAGCTCTCGGCGCTGTTGATCTGTTTGTCCACCGCCTTGCCTTTCCAAAAATCCTTTGCATAGGATTTACCCGAATAGACGGCCGCCTTGTAGGACGTAGCGCTCTTCATGAAGATGCGCTCCAAGAACGCGACGCTCAGGCTTTTCTCCTTTTCCTCCGCGAGTATGCCGCTATCGGCCGGAAAACGCGAGACGACGAGCTTCGTTTCCCCCTTATGCTGGCCGTTCAACAGGAACATCAACCCGAGGCCGGATCGATGCGTGGTGACGCCTTGAAGCCGTTTGGCGACTTCGCGCCCATGCGTGAGGTCACAGTTCTTAATGTAGTCGAGAAGCAATTCGCGGCAATCATTCTCCTGTTTGCCATTGTCATCGGCGGCAAAGGCGATGTTGTGCTGGCACTCCTCCTCGGCTTTGTCGAAAATGCGCTTCAGCATGTTAAAGAGGACGCCACTCATTGGCACCGCCGTGCCGCTGATTTCGCGCGGATTGACAGCGTTCTTGCCGGGATGGATCAGAAAACTGTGTATCGAGCCTATCTGCATTCCTGACGGGGCAGCGGGCTTCTGAGAGGGCGTGGGCATCAGCCGGACTCCAGCGAAGGCCCAGCGGAATGCCTGGGACGGAATTCGCCAACTGGGGTATGGCCATAGAGTACGCCGGTAAGTCCACCCTAGTTAAGTCATCGTCGAGCAGTTGCCTTATAGATTACTCAGGGGCTCGGGCCGTTTTAATACGGGAAAACTGGGGCTCCTTAGACTCGTTCTTCCGGCCTCGCTTTTACGATTTCCCATTCATTGTTCTCTGGATTGAAGTTCCAAGAAACATTTGTGGGGATACCTCCGACCGCGATCGATGACCGAGTTTGCGGCCCGCCCCAAGGTCGAGTGAGCTTGATGATTTTCGTCATGAGTGATGCCAACTTTAGTACGAGGAATACAGCGTATCTATGCGTTCTTTACCCGCTGCCCAACCTGCCTCAATCGCTGTCTCGCGGCTTTCGAACTCGCCTGTGAATTGGAAAAATTGCCGTGTGTAGTGATCTGACGACGTTGCGCCGCTTTGCACGTACGGCCAAACGTAGAAGTACCCATTCTTCATGGGATAAATTTCCAGCACGACGAAGAGATTATCCTTGTAGGACCTCTCGACTGTTTCGAACTCAGGAAACGGCTCCAGCGCCGTGAAGTGCGAGTTCCTGAGATTGTCGTCCCCGTTGTAGCGGTAAGCCCTGCCCCCGACCCTGATGTTCTCTCCGCTGCTCAGCGGTTTGTTGTGGCACGTGAGCACGTTGGCATCGAACACCTCGCCGTCGACCGCGTCCCTGTCTTGGAGACCGATGCAACGATCGAAGCGCATTCCGTTTTCCAAACGCATAAACCTCTTCTGACTCGCCATTTTAATTGCTGGCGAAATAAAAGCAAAGCTGAAAGTTAGCGTTCCTCGGCGACAGTAGGTTCGACTCAGCGCCATGCCGTCCGGTGCTCTATCTCACGCTGGGTGGCGGAGTCAGTGTGAAGAGTATCAGCGCATCGTTCAGCGGAAAGGCTAGGAAGTGCGCAGATGGACGAGTAAACATTTGGCTTGGACGGAGGAACGTCGGATAGAGTTCACGCACAACGGCATTGGGATGCTGGTCTTCATCCGCTCGATTCGAGCGAAGAAACCCTTTGTGCGTTTGCATCGGGACGTATTTTCACCGGGATTCTCGCAGCCTACGCCGTGGCTTCAGGATAACGGCGAGCGGTCAGCCCGGTTCGGCTACTCCGAGCCGTTGGAGTCACCGAATTACGTTCGAATCCAGGATTGGTTGGAGTTTTTCCAACCCCAACAGCTGAAACGGGAACGATAAACCCGGCTACGGACCCGTACCGTGTCCGGGCCCTCCAAAGAAGAAAGGGTTGCCAGAAGCACCAAAGGGAAGCCCGTAGCCCTGAACAGCTAGAGCGCTGTTGGAGGAGAGAAGTGTGGCGAGCGTCTTCTTTTCATATTCTCATGCCGACGAGAACTTGAGAGATCAACTCGAAAAGCATTTGTCTGTGCTGAAGCATCAGGGTGTAATCGGCACGTGGCACGACCGCAGAATTCCTGCGGGACGCACTCTCAGTAAGGAAATTGATGCGCATCTGGAATCGGCAGACATTCTCCTCCTTCTTGTCAGTTCAGATTTTCTTGCCTCGGAGTATTGCTATGACATAGAAATGAAGCTGACGAACCAAATCAGCGAGATAGCGCAGGTCATCCTTTGACAGTTTCTCAAGTGCTTCCAGTCGCTGAGCCAAACCGTTGAGCTGGCCTTGCAGGTGTTGTTGGCTCATAGAAAAACCCTCCACGAGCCCGTCCACGACACCTTTCATATTGGCGAGATCGATGACAATGGACCGGGAGAGAGCGCCGATGGCAAATCCGAGTGTTACGCTCCGGTTTGGCTCGTCAACCGTTACATTCAATTTGTCGCTCATCGATGGCTACTCGCCTTTTCCATAAATTCCACGAGGCCCTGATTCTACCTAAATGAGGTGTTCAGTTTTAGCGGGGCGCAATGCAACTGCCGCTTATGCACTAGCAAGAGTCAATTTGGGTGATCCGGTCTGCCACTTGCTCGATGCGAAACTTGTCTTCGCCAGTGTTCGCCTTATAATACTTGACAAGACTCCATTTACGTTTGTGCCGTAGGCACGAGGTGATGGCGGGAGCGTGACATAGGAAAGGTTGATCCTTAGCACTCGCTGTTGGTTGCTAGCTGCTCAGATTCTGCGGCAGATCAGGAGCTTGAATTATGCACAGCTTGGTCAATGACCACCGATTCATCAGGTCAAGTTTAGATGCGCTCGTGCAGAACCTGAATGAAGGATCGGTCGAAGTGCGAAATGCAGTTGTAGATGCAATCGGCACTTCCGATCCCGCTTTGGTTGAGGCCGAGCGTTCGAGGCTTGCCTCACATTTCGCGTCAATCCGCGATACGACTGCAAGTGAGCAATTCCATCGAGATGTCGATTACGTTTCGCGCTTTAATCTTGTGGGCTTGTACCAGTCTGTGCTCTCGAAAGTATTCACCAGTATTCCGTCACTGCAAGGCTATGGTGACCGGAATCCGATCTGGGTCGTCACGCTTATCGAGCAAGGAGTGTATGCTCTAGGCAGTTTCTTCAAGCAGGTCCATGAGGACGTTCAGGGAAAGAAAGAACCACTCGTCAGTTCCATCCTGAGGGAATGGAAGAATCTTCGCTTCGAGCGCGCCCCGTATCCTCCCGGAACACCGCAGCTGATTAAGCTTCCCCCGAAGGCGACAATCGCACTGCTCGCGGATTGGGGTGGTGACAATCCGGCCGCTCGCCACATAGCCAGCGTAGTAAGAAGACAGCAATCCAACATCGCGATCCACCTGGGCGATATCTACTACGGTGGTGTTAAAACGGAATGCGAGACTTTTTTGCAACTTTGGCCGCTCCAGACTAATAGTCGTTATCCGGAGCTTGGAGTGCCTCCGGGAACAAGCTATGCGCTGAACGGTAATCATGAGATGTACAGCGGCGGAGAAGCTTACTTCAATATCGTGTTGAAAGCTTTCGGGCAACCGCAACCATTCTTCTGGCTGGAAACCGACCATTGGAGGATTATCGGCTTGGATACAGCATATGCGGGAGGCAGACTGAAACCCACCGGGGTCGATGATCCAATCAGTACACAGTGGAATTGGTTGGTCGGGCTCCTCCGCAACAGCGGGAAAAAGAAGAACATTTTCTTAACCCACCATCAGCCGGTCTCAGCTCATAAGGATGAATTTCAAGATTCCAAGCAGTTGCGTATGGACATAGCCGATCTTCTTGCCACTGAAGGAATCGCGGCCGATGCGATTTTCGGCTGGTTTTTCGGCCACGAGCACCGATGTGCCTTATACAGAGACACGGAAACGGCGTTCAACGCTCGATTGATCGGAAATGGGTGTATTCCCCATGAGGTTCAGGCTGAGAAGAAAGCTGATCCTGGATGTACCCCAGTCGACTACTTCAACAAGCGTCAGACCGCGCCGGATTCACGTGCGGCTGTCTCAATGTTTGCGAAGCTCAGCTTCATGGAGCCGAGTCCTCAGGTGCTCATTGAATACATGGACGAAGACCGCGAGGTCTGGGGATCTGAGGTTTGGGATGCCGAGAAGGGCCGTCTTGGAGGCGGAAAGTTCCAGGAAACAGACTTCGACGACAAGCTGACAGGAAAGACTTAGTCTCCACCCCTTATTCGAACTGATACATGTGATTCAAGAGGGGAGCGGACTGGCTCGGGTCTCCTGACTGTCACAAGCGAGACTCAAGAATGTCGCACTTCAGGAAGCACACCGTTCATAAGTCAGCGACTGTGACACCGAGGAGGCAACCGTTGTAAATGTGACACTCCGTGCCGTATAATTGACGCGACCTCGGAAGGGGTCTCGGTTGCGGAGGAATTCGCAACCAAGAAGAAACAAAATAGGGCGGACAGCCCTTTGGAGGAATCCGATGGAGGCAACAGCCGTGGTAGCCCGCATCAATGATTTGGCTAATCTTTCCCGCAAACTGAATCAGCAATCTGACAAACTCAACGAAATAATTTCTTCAATCAATGCGAAGCTCGATAAACTAAACCTTGGAGTTGAAGTTTGGTTAGACTATCGGCCAATCATTGTAGGAGACACTGAAACTTGCGACGAAAATTGGCAACCAACCGAACCGCATCGCGGAGCGACGCTTTTGGGTTACGCCCGCGTTGGGGACAACTGGCAACTGGCGATCAAGGAAGTCACACTCGTCACGAAGGTAAATGATTTCAGGGAAGAGCAGGAAGAAGTCAGGGACCCGACCGACCTAAAGCCACTTCTTCAGGCGACACGCGAAGTTCGCGTACGGGCTATGGAAAGAATTCCCACACTCTTGGATAGTGTTAAAGCCGAAGCAAGTCGATTGCTCGCTTCGATAGAAGCGGCAGAAAAAGCGGCAGAAGAACTCTAGGTCCTAAGTGCCGCGTCAGGGCTTGCACGGCACTGGCGCGGCGCTTTTCTTTTTCACACCAGCACGCCAACCTCACCATTTTTTAGCGTGTGCTTGAACTGTTCGAGGGTCAAAGTCATAGTGACACTTGGCTGCTTCGAAGCTTGTTCTAGCTTCATAGGTCCGGGGTTTGGACCCGTGCACAGGTAAGAAAGTTTTCTTGTCACGGACCCCACCAAAACGCCCTACCCCCTAAGAACAGCCAGACGGGGTTATACTCTTCTCACTATGCGAGAGGTTTCGATCATGCGAGCGATTTTAGTTTTCTGTTTCATTGTAGCCGTTTCTCAATCGGCAGCATCGGCGGATAAGATGAAAATTGAAATCGTCTCCAGCGAGTCGAAGATGTACATGGTCGATGTCACAATACCCGGCAGTCCCGAGCAAACCGACCTTCACTGCCGCAGGGACGCCTTGGGAAATAGCGTAGACTGCAAATCAACGACGAAAGCAGCGACACAAGAGAGGCAGGGGCAGCGACCGCATTTTACGTTCTCCGCCAACGCAATTTTTCCGGATGGCTCGCACGCCGTGCTCGCGTGCAGCGGTGGATACGATAAGGATTGCGCCGAAATTTCACCGACCTCTCCCGAGAAAACGACCTTGCCCACCTGCGAAAAGGTTGGAGAGGTTGAAACGTGCACGCAGAGGAACCTCGGCGTTTACGAAACCAAGCGCGACAAGAATGATATCGTGATCTATGAACCTAAAGGAAAACTGAAATACCACATCGTTGGGTCGTGGTGAGGGAGGCCGATAATGACGTACAGGCTCGATACATTAAATCCCGAGGACGACATATCCATATCACCCGTGGTTTGGCTCCCTGACAGGATTAGGAAACTTAAAATCGTGAAGGGATATCTAAAGGCCGTGTTTGTTCGGCAAAGCGGTTTAGCCGTGGAGTATCATGCGCTCGGTTGGGTGAATTTTCCCTCGCGTCACTTTTGAAATTTCCTTTCCGTAGAGCAATTCAAAAATAAGATCGCGGAGGCAAGGTGGCTTTCATTCCGCTCTTGGTTGTTCTCGGGATCATCGCGGGATTCATTTTCTTCCAACGACGCGGAAAGCGAGCCATCGAGGCCGACCGGCAAGAACGTGAAAACGAACTTACGCCTCCCGTTCCTGTTACGCCTTCCGACCGCCAAGAAGGTGAAGCCCAACTTACGCCTCCCGTTCCTGTTACGCCTTCCGATACAGATCAAACAGTTCGGTGCCCGTATTGCGGCGAAACGATCCTAGCGATAGCGCAGAAGTGCAAGCATTGCGGCGAACTGCTCGGTCAGATGCGGAGGGCGGCGACTTCTCCAGCGCCACGACTAGAACAGGGAGACATCATTTGCCCAAATCCACGATGTGGTTACCAAGGCAGGCCGATAAAGACGGCCCGTGGATCGTGTTTAGTCGGGGCAATCTTGTTGCTGTGCTTCGTCCTTCCTGGACTCCTGTATTTCATGTTCAAAGGTGGCTATCGGTACTCCTGTCCGCGACGCGGCATGCAGATACGAACAGATATCTGAAACCCGCCAACAACCCCCTGTTTCCAGGCTCCTACACGCAACGCAATTGACTTCCGTTTTGAGGTTAAACTCATGGGTTTCGAGTTTCGCGCCGGGTCCGTCAGGAAGTGAAGTATCAACCTCGCTCCCATACCGCACCCATGGTCGATGTTCTCTGCAAATGTCGGCCGCGCAGAGAAACGTTCGCAGACTGAATGGTAGGTGATTTTTCTAATGTAAACCTCTGTTCAGTTCGTGATTTGAAACTCCACCACGCGCACCCTGCTCAGAGAAATCCGGGGCCATTGCCTCCCAATTGGGGTGATGGAGAAAATCTGGCGTGTGAGCCACTCGCAAAATACCCGCAATCTGGCCCACTAATTCGATATTTCGGTGGAAACTATTACAGAGAAAGATAATTAATGACTAGGTGGCGGAGAGGGTGGGATTTGAACCCACGGTCGAGTTTCCCCGACACTCGCTTTCGAGGCGAGCTCTTTCAACCGCTCAGACACCTCTCCGCAGTGCAGCCATTCTAACGGATGCAGGTGGGCGTAGCAACGAGCGGCAGTGACTCATCCTCTCGGTAAGCCCCCATGCGTCGACGCGTCGGTTTCAGTAGCGCAGCGTCCCGCCGGCACGTTGACTTCGAGCTGTCCCTCGCATCTTTCATTGCTCGATACCTCGCGAACGAAATGGCAAAAAAGCCGGCACGCGCTTTCGATACTCCTCGTAGACAGGGCCGAATCTGGCTGCCAATTCCCGCTCTTCAAGGCGAATGGCCATCAACGCCAATGGCCACCACAAGACCAATACAACCCACAAGACAGGCGTACCTGCAATCATCGCCGCACCGACAACCGCACAAAACATTCCGGAGTACCGGGGGTGGCGAACGCGAGCATAGAGCCCGCCGCTGAACATCTCGCCCGTCCCCGTGAGTTCGGAATGTCCGACGAGGCGGCGGCTGCCCAACTCGCGCTCCACGCGCCAGAACAGATAAATTTCAATGGCGATGAGAGCCAGCCCAATTGCCAGTATCGGAACCGAGGGCAGACTCCGGGCCAGGAGTCTGTGCCGGAAAATCCACAGGAGCGTGCCACCGCTCATCCATGCCGTCAGCCCTGCAAACCAGAACGCGGCGCGAACTTTATTTCTCCAGAAAGGATTGAATGGATGCAGAATCAACCAATAAATCGGGATCGGTAGTTCGAAGAAGAGAAAAAATCCGGCCACGCCATGCAGAAAATGCATTTAACTTGCTTTCGCGTCTTTATCCTTAAGAAGCATGGCGTGCAGCGGGGAGTAGCCAATAAGTCCCAGAACCTCAACCGCGCCACCTACTGTCAGACACCCCCATCGCTCCCAGCCGCTGGCTATGCCCCACAATCCCCAGGCCACTATCCCCAAGCCGGCAACGACATAAAGGAGCCGAGCCATCCCTGCAATATTTGGCTGTGCCGCCATCCTTGAACCTCGCTTGTAGTGTAACGGAGTGTTTCTGAACGACATGCATATTAGCAGAAAACATCGTTCAGTCACGGTGCCTGCTTTATCGAGTTGACGTCATTTGCACTTCCGTGGAATATGCTCGCTCAGGTCAGCGTACTGGAGGCAACTTTGAGCACCCTCGAAAAATCATCCTGGCAAACGATGGAGACGGAAAAGTTGAGCGATACGATCTCACGGCAGATGATATCCGGCGAGCACATCACGCTCGCAAGGATTTTCCTGGCGCGCGGCGCCATTGTGCCCCGCCATTCGCATGTCAACGAACAATATTCGTGGGTCATCTCAGGCGCGCTGCGGTTCGTGTTCGACGATCGTGAAATTGTGCTTGGCACGGGCGACGTGCTCGTGATTCCTCCCCACGCGCCGCACTCCGTCGTGGCACTGGAAGACTCCGTGGATATTGACATCTTCAGTCCACGCCGGGAGGACTGGATTCGAAAAGAAGATGCATATCTTCGAAAATAAAGGGAATAGAGGGAAGTTGGAGGAAGGATCGAGGATGGACGGAGGCTCATATGTGAACGCCCGATCGAACAAGCGCTGGAAGCCTATCCGCCTTGGTCACCGGCGAGTGGTCGCGGAAACCGTTTGGCAAGCTATACGTCTAAATTCAGTGAGGGCTCTATCCATCCTCACGCGCGAGAGTATAATATTCCGTCAATGCTTCCCGCTGCGAAATCCTGCGAGGCAAGAATGAACTCATCCCGGAAGCGACCGAGTTTCCGCGCAAAAGCTGCGACCATCGTTTTTATTTTTGTCGCTATTTTTGCAGCTGCCGTCCACGCCGACCGTCCTTACGCGCCGAGCCGCGACTATGACCTGCAGAATGTGCGGGTATCGTTGCGTTTTGATCTCGATCAGCGCAAGGTCATGGGCCAGGTCACGCACACGCTTTCAGCGTTGCGGGACGGCCTTACTCACCTTGATTTCGATTCCGCCGAGCTTACCATTTCGAGCGCTGCTGTGAATGGGAAGCCCGCAAAATTCGAAGCCCGCGGCGAACAGGTTCTTGTGTTTTTGGAGCGCCCGGCGAAATTCGGCGAGAAATTCGAAGTCCACATGGCATACGAGGGAAAGCCCAATTCCGGGCTCTATTTCATCTTGCCAAGTAAGGACGATCCTAACCGGCCCAAGGAAATCTGGACGCAGGGAGAAGCCGAAGATACTCATCATTACGTTCCCATCTACGACTACCCGAATGACAAAACCACGATGGAAATGGTTCTTACCGTGCCACAGGATTGGCTTACGGTTTCCAACGGCAAGCTCCTCGGCATTGAAGACGCCCCCGGGGGCATGAAGACCTGGACCTGGCGACAATCGCTGCCCGTTTCAACGTATCTGATGTCATTTGTCGCCGGAGAATACAAACAAAAGAAGGACACCTGGCGGAATATCCCGCTCTCCTACAACGTTCCGCGCGGCCAGGAAGATACGATTGACTCGACTTTTGGTTCGACCGGGCAGATGCTTGATTTTTTCTCGGAACGATTCGGCGTGGTCTATCCCTGGGAGCAATACGCGGAAACATCGGTGGACGAATTCGTGGCCAGTGGAATGGAAAATGTCAGCGCCACCACTTTCACTACGCGCAATATGATCCATGCGGAACTTGCCGGCGAATCGGCAGAAGCCGCGGATAACCTTCTGTCCCACGAATTGACGCACCAATGGTTTGGCGATCTTGTGACTTGCAAGGACTGGACTAATACATGGCTCAATGAGGGTTTCGCCACCTTTGGCGCGTCCTTGTGGGAAGAACATCGCTATGGCGCGGATGCCGCTTCCTACCGCTACTGGCGGGATCAAAATACCTGGATGCCTTCAGGAGAGCTTTTTTCCATACCGATCGTTACGCGCGACATTTCCGATTCCGTGGAATATGTGGGCAACGTGTACGACAAGGCCGGCTGGGTGATACGCATGCTTCGCGAGCAGTTGGGCGATGATGCGTTCTTTGCCGCCATGAAGCATTACCTGGAAACATATCGCCTGCAAAACGTGGTCACCGCGGACCTCGTGAAGGCTGTCGAAGACTCCACGGGATCGAATGTCGATCAGTTTTTCGATCAGTGGATCTACGGAGCCGGCGCTCCCCGCTTTGTGGTGAAATCCTCTTACGATGAAGGCACGAAGAAGGTCAGCCTTACGGTAAAACAGACGCAGAAAGTGGAAGGACACGTGGGAATATTTCACGTTCCGATCGACGTCGCCATTACCACGGCGAGCGGCCAGAAAATTTTCCCGATTCAAGTTTCAAAGTCCGATGAAACTTTTTCCTTCGCGGTCGACGGACCTCCAACGATGGTGCTGTTCGATAAGGGTGACAAAATTCTGAAGTCCCTCGATTTTCAAAAGTCCCCGGAAGAGTGGATTCGGCAATTACAGACCGCTCAGGATGTTCCTGATCGCGCGGACGCCGCAACCGCTCTGGGAGCCATCAAGGACAACGACCGCGTAACTGGAGTGCTGGGCGAGGCCGCGAAACATGATACGTTCTGGGGGGTTCGAAACGAAGCCTTGCGCGCCCTCGGACGGATCAATTCTTCCGCCGCTCGCAAGCAAATTTTCTCCGCGCTTTCGAACGAACAGCCCTGGGTCCGCCAGGTCGCGGTGGAACAATTGGGAAGATTCCAAAATGATAACGATGTAAATAAACGTCTGCAGCAAGTCTATCGCGATGACAAAGCCTATAACGTGCGCGGCGCCGCCTTGCAATCCCTGGCGCAAGTGAAAGCCTCGGACACAGCGGATCTTCTGCAAAAAGCCGTTTCTACTGATTCTCCGGGCAATGTGTTGCGTATTGCATCGCTTCGCGCCATGGGTGTCCTGGATGATGCCACTCTTGTTCCGACGCTTATGGAATGGTCCGGCCCAGGAAAACCCTCGAACCTCCGCAGCGTTGCTATCACGGCACTGGGTCGCGTGGACCGGAAGAATCACGATATAACCGCTCGCCTGATTTCCTATCTGAACGAACCTTCGTTTGACATACGCTATTCTTCCATTTTTGCGCTTGGACGACGAGGCGATGCCACAGCCATCGAGCCTCTTGAAGCATTGCTCAAGACAACGCAACTCTCACTCAGTGTTCCTCACGCCATCGAAGGATTGATCCAACAACTGAAGAACGCCAATACTCCTCGAAGGGATGCCGCGGCCGCAGAAGCAAGGCCCGCCGATCCCTCGCCGGCGCCCGATCAAGTTGTGCTGGACCGGCTGGACCAGCTCGAACACCAGATGGCCCAGATGAATGAACACTTGAACAGAATTGAAGCTGCCTTGCCGGCCGGCAAGAGCAATTGACAGACGCGCGCTGCTTCATTATTCCGTGAGAAGAATCCGCAAATCGCGCAGGTTGTTTCCAGTGGGGCCTGTTTCGATCGTATCGCCCAACTCCTTAAAGAACGTGTAGGAATCGCTTCGCTGGAAATAATCGTCTGGGCTTAGCAATTTTGCCTGGGCGCGCGCGGCAGTCTTGCCGTCGGCGACCGCCCCTGCCGCAGGGCTTGACCCATCGACCCCGTCGGTTCCCGCGCTGAGAACCGCAATTCGCTGCCCCGCGATTTTTTCGACGCATCGCAACGCGAACGCCGTGTTTCGCCCGCCGACGCCCACACCGGTCACCGGGGAACTCACTTCGCCATCCGCAATGATGGCAACGGAGCGTAGAGGATTTGCTTTTTTCAATTCGGCAAGTTGATTCAACAGAAAATCCGCGGCAGCGCCGATAGGCCAATCGTCCGTGGTGTTATCGCAGATGGTAACGAATCCTGCAGCTTCAGCGGAGCAATGCGCGACATGAAAGAGGTCGCGACGCCCGAGTACAATCTGAAACAGAGCCCGCTGGAAACCCGGGTCTCCCGGTTTCGGAGTTTCGGGAATGGACGCGGCGCGTTCAAATGCGGCGCGAAGAGTCGCAGGTAACTTTAGAAGCAGGTTGTAATGTGCAATCACTTTGCAGGCATCCTCGACGGTTGACGGGTCCGGCAGCGTTGGCCCGGACGCCAGCGCCGATTCGCGTCCTTCGGGTACGTCGGTCACTCCCAATGTGATCTTCATCGCATCGGAGGCGGCCCGCGCCAGCCGGCCACCTTTCACAGCGGAAAGATGTTTCCGCACAGCATTGATTTCGTCGATGGGCGCGCCGCATTGAACCAGCAACCGGTTCAAAAGCTGCATGTCTTTCAATCCCACTCCAGGGTCAAGCGGCTGCTCAACCAACGCGGAGCTTCCGCCTGACAACAGGAAAAAAATGAGCGTCTGCCGGTTCGTTGATGCAAGCAATTCCAGAATCGCGCGGCCGGCCAGGAAGCTGCCTTCGTTCGGCACGGGATGTCCCGCGAGGATCGTACGAAAGCCGGTGGGGGCCACGTGTGAAGCCGAGGGCGCGACAATAATGCCGTCGAGCCGATAGTCCCGTGAGAGCGAAGCTGCCAGTCCCTGCGCCATCGCGACCGATGCCTTACCGATGGCGATCGCGCAAATACGGTCAAACTGCTCTAGATCGACCGGCGTGCCGTTCACTTGAATGAAGGAGCCGGCGCGCGCAAGTTTCCGACACATGACGGCGGGAATATCAATCCCCGCGATCGTGTCGTGAAAAATCTGCAGCGCTTTTTGTTTGAGGTCAGCCATCGAGGCACAGCCATGCAGGGCCGTCTTATTTCTGCTGCAGCACTTCCGGATTCAAAATCGAAGGAGGCCGCACGCCCGTGAAAAAGGCGATGGCGTTTTCCACGGCAATCATCGCCATTTTGGTACGCGTCTCGGTGGAGGCAGATCCCAGATGCGGCGCTAGTACCACATTGTCGCGCCGCAAACCTTCACTGATGATGGGTTCGCGTTCGTACACGTCGAGCGCCGCACCCGCGATTTTTCCACCTTCCAAGGCTGCCACCAACGCCGCTTCCTGCACCACCGGGCCCCGCGTCGTATTAATCAGGAATGCCGTCTTTTTCATCTTCGCAAATTCGCCGGGACCCATCATCCCGCGCGTTTCCGCCTTCAGAGGCACGTGCAAGGAAACAAAGTCGGCCTGCTCCAACACTTGATCGCGCTCCAGATATTCCGCGTTCAGTTCCCTTTCGATTTCGGCGGGGGCCCGAGTGGTGGTGTAGTAGATGACGCGCATGCGAAACCCGGCTGCGCGCCTGGCGACCGCCCGACCAATGCGGCCAAACCCGATGATGCCCAAGGTTTTGCCCCACACGTCCGTTCCACAGAGCTGGTCAAAATTAAATTTCGTCCACGCGCCGGAGCGAGCCAGCCGGTCGGCCTCAATAAGGCGCCGCGCGACCGCCATCATTAAAGCCCACGTAAAATCGGCTGTGGTTTCGTCAAGCACCCCGGGAGTGTTGGTGACAGCGACATTTCTTCGCGTACATGCCGGCACGTCAATATTGTCGTATCCGACGGCCACATTTGCGACCAGCTTCAGGCTTGGGCCCGCGTCGAGTAATTCCTGATCCACCTTTTCAGTTAAAAGACAAACCAGTGCGTCTTTATTGGCAACGCGTTTCAACATTTCTTCGCGCGGAGGACGGTCTTCGCCCGTCCAATAGTCGACGTCGAAGTGCTCACCCAATTGCCGCCGCAGCGCTTCAGGTAGATTATGCGCGCAGAAAAGTTTTGGTCGATTCACTCTGGTGCCTCAAAAAAAAAACACACTGGAGAATAACATAAGCGCCGCGCGATGGACGTGGAGGCGATACCTAGGTAGTGGGCCAGTTCCGATAAGACGACTTGAACAACGCTTATCGGCTGCAAGGGAGAACCCAGAACGGGCTGTGGCCGCCTCCTGGCGCATGCTCTGGTGGCAAATTCATTGAGTCGAGGGCGTGAGAAGCGTACGATGCACAAACGAATGATGCGAATCTGAAATTCTGACTGAAGATGAACATGCATTCCACTCGGGAAGCCAAAAGCCAAAACGTAAACTCGGGTTTAGTACAACACACCGCTAGCCACCGCTACGTTGTGCTCCGGTTCCTACTCGGTGCAGGCCGCAGATGCGCGTGGCGCTGGCTAAAAAACTGCATTAACGTTCTCATAGGCCGTGAAACCTCCTTCGATGAAAGTGGTCTGTTTTTAAGGCAGTATGTCCTGCATCTGACCGAGCTTCGGACAATACGCAAAATCACGTGTACGGGACTTAGTGGTGAAGGGGCCGGCTCACAGGCTCTCATGGTTATGAATGCGATCAATTTTGCCCGCGCGTTCAATCTTACCTACGTGCACAGTCCGTTTACCATAATTCAACACGCCGAGCGGCCCATGGAAGAGTGGGTCGCAGCCTGGGAAGCGCTCTTCAATCTTGGCGCGGGCGAAGCCATTTGCGACATTCACCGTCTCGATGCTGTCAACTTTAGTTATAACTTTAACGACCTCGATCGATGCTTCGGATGGCGCAGCCGCGGCGATGAGCTGGCCCATCGTTTCAAAGCCACCATTCCCGAGTTCAGGCGCAAATACTATCTGAACAAATCTCCGCGCAAGACGGAAGGGGTGACGGTCGCCGCGCACGTCCGTCGCGGTGATATCTCCCACGAGGATCCTGACTATTTCACGAGCAATGGAGCAATATTACGAACGATTACCTCGGTAAAATCGATCCTCGATACTCACAAGGGCGAGCACAGAATTCGTGTCTACTCGCAGGGCAATCGCGCTGACTTTGCGGAGTTATCCCTGCCCGGCGTTGAGTTCTTTCTCGAGGCCGACGCAGTCTGGACGATGCAAGAACTGATTGAGGCTGACGTTCTGATCATGGCCAAGGGTTGCTTCAGCTATTGCGCAGGCCTCATCTCCGACGGCATCAAGATTTGTGAGGCCAGGAGCACGTCAGCTGACGATTTGCCGGGCTGGAGATGGCTGGATCTCTGCCCGCCGGAATGCTGGCTCATCTCTCAGGCGGACGGGTCCTTCGACTCCGCAGCGTTTGAACGCCAGCTATTCGCCCTCATCCAATCTAAGGCCATGGCTATAACCAACGCACCAACCCGTGACGTTGATCAGAAATCTATTGATCTAAAATAATTGCAGAGCGACGCTCGCACGCACTCGGGGAACTCCTCCCGATAAACGAGCCTCACGGAAACTTCACCTTCGATCCTCAATAAAAGGTGCTGCCACGCAAAATACGCACTTTCGCGCGCGCTGACTTGACTGGTATTGGAATTCCATAGTTGGAGTACAATTTCTATATCCTCTTATGCGACCAGAACTTGTCCGCGAACTCGTTCATTTGCTCGGCTCTCGCGGCGTCCTGTCGCAAGCGGAAGACCTGCTGCTCTACGAGTACGACGGCCTAGTCGAGCGGTCATCACCCCAATGTATCGTTTTCCCGACTTCCACGCGCGAAGTTGCGGAGATTGTCCGCATCGCCAATCGCTATGAAACCCCGATTGTAGGACGCGGCGCGGGCACCGGCCTATCCGGCGGCGCGATTGCCAGCCAGGGCGGCATCGTGATCGCTTTTTCGCGCATGAACCGAATTCTCGAAATCGACGCCGAGAATCAGCGCGCCGTGGTGCAACCGGGCGTGGTGAATTTTGACATCACGCGCGCGGTGGAACACCTCAACCTGTTTTTCGCGCCTGATCCATCGAGCCAGAAGGCTTGCACGATCGGCGGAAACGTGTCTGAAAATGCGGGCGGACCACACACTTTGGCCTACGGCGTGACGGCAAGCCATGTGACTGGCCTGGAGCTGGTTCTACCCGACGGCGAAATCATCCGCGTCGGAGGCAAGACACTCGAACCCATGGGTTACGATCTCCTCGGCCTCCTGGTGGGCTCGGAGGGCACCTGCGCATTGGTCACCGAAATTACGGTCCGGCTGATGCGTAAACCGGAAGCGGTAAAGACACTTCTTGCGATTTACAACGCGGTAGATGGCGCCACTGAATCCGTCGTCGAGATTACGACTCGGGCCATTACCCCCGCCGCATGCGAGATGCTCGACGGATGGGCGCTGCGAACCGTCGAGGCCTACGTGCATGCCGGCTATCCACTCGACAGTGCAGCGGTACTGTTGCTCGAAGTCGAGGGCCTCACGGAGTCCGTCGAAGCGCAGGCTGCGCAAATCACCGAAGCGTGTCTCCTGCACCATGCACGAGAAGTGCGCGTCGCCCGCGATGAACGCGAGCGTGAACTCCTCTGGAAAGGCCGGAAAAACGCTTTTGGAGCGCTGGGCCGGGTCTCGCCGAATTTTTACGTTCAGGATGCCGTTATCCCGCGAACGCGCTTGCCGGAGACGCTGCGCCGAATCGATGAAATCAGCCACAAGTATGGATTGCGGATCTTCAGCATCTTCCATGCGGGCGACGGAAATTTGCACCCGCTCATACTATTTGACAGGCGCGATGCCGACCAGCTTCAGAGCGTCGTTTCGGTTGCGGGCGAAATCATGAGGCACTGCATTTCCGTCGGCGGCGCGCTGACGGGCGAACACGGCGTAGGCATGGAGAAAAATGAACTGATGCCGCTGATGTTCACGCCGCAGGACCTGGACTTGATGCGGCGCGTCCGCGAAGCCTTCAATCCGCTGGGGCGACTCAATCCGGGGAAAGTTTTGCCTCTCGGAAAAGCCTGCGGAGAAATCCGCATACAATCCATGTCAGCCCCGGCGGCTATTCCCGGATGAACCGGCCCACACAATCGGCCTTGTCGCGTCTTGAGGAAATATTCAGCGCCGACCAGATCCTCACAGATGCATCGGCTCTTGCAGCGAAACAGGTCGATCACCTGCGCCCTTCGGTTGTCGTGCGGCCCGCCGAAGCGGCCCAGGTGGCGGAGATCGTGCGCTTTGCCGCGTCCGAAAAACTTGCGCTGATTGCGTGTGGCAGCGGCAGCAAACTCGGAATCGGCGCGCCAGCCGAACGTTACGATATCGCGCTCGACGTTTCGCGCATGAATCGCGTTTTGGCCTACGATCCCGACGACCTCACACTTGGCGTGGAACCGGGCTTGCGCATCGACAACCTCCTCGACACGTTGCGAAGTCAGAAACAATTTCTGCCGCTCGCCGTTCCTTTTAGCGCGCGGGCGACGATCGGCGGGGTCGTTGCCTCGAACTCAAACTCGCCATTACGTCACCTTTACGGGGGAATTCGCGACTATTGCCTGGGGATGGAATTTGTGACGGGCGACGGCGTAATTTCCAAAAGCGGCGGGCGCGTGGTGAAAAACGTTACCGGTTATGACCTTCATAAACTGCTTATCGGGTCGCTGGGAACGCTTGCCGTCATTACCCGCGTGAATTTCCGGACTTTTCCGATACTTCCCATACAACGGGCGTTCGTCGCGTCGTTCTCCGATCCTGAATCCGCGTTTGGGTTCTGCCGCGCCGTTGGCAAATCGGTTCTAACTCCGCAAATTGTGGAAGTCGTGAATCCCGCCGCCGCTCGCGTCCTGGCGTCATCTCAAGTCCTGGGTAAACTCGACCCGCGAGCCTGGTCTGTACTCATGATGGCAGCGGGCCAGTCCGCGGTTGTGGATCGCTATTCAAATGAACTGGCCGGATTCGCAGCCGCCGCGAATACCGCCGCGTTCGTGACCTTTAACGACGCAGAAATATCCTCCATTGTCACAGGCATCGGCGAATTCCCTCGATTGGTTTTGGACATCGCACCTGCAGCGATGATATTTCGCATCAGCGTGTTGCCCACCTCAATGCCATCGCTCACTGTGCGATTGACGGAAGTGGCCACGCGAAACCAGTTCGGTCTGGCGACGGTTACGCGCGCCTCGGGATTTCTGTATGCCGTATTTCTACCTCAAGAAAAAAATGCAGCGCCTTCCGAAAATTTGACCACGACAGCCAAGGAAGTTTTTGAAGCCTGCAGCAAACCAGAAATAGACGCACGTGCGATGATCGAATGGTGCCCGACCGAAGCAAAGCGCATGACCAATGGAGTCTGGGGACCCCAGCGGCCGGATTTCGAGCTGATGCAGCGGATAAAAAATGTTTTCGATCCGCAAAGGGTCCTGAGCCCGGGACGTTTTGCAGGTGGGATCTGACGCAGTGACCGAATCACTAACTAACGTGAATGAAATCGCGCCCCCTGCCGGTGCAAGCGGATTTACCGGCACGGACAAACCGTTGTATGAGGATTATTCGCGCTGTATTCATTGCGGCCTTTGTCTTAACCATTGCCCCACATACAAACTTTGGGGGCTGGAAGCGGATTCTCCTCGCGGCCGGATTCGCCAGATGATGCTGGTGGACGAGGGCCGGCTCGAAATCGGCGAAACCTTTGTCCGGCATATCGATCAATGTCTGGACTGCCGCGCGTGCGAAACCGCATGTCCTTCGGGTGTCGAATACGGCAAGCTGGTGGAAGCTACCCGCGCCCAAATCGAACTGAATTACAGGCGTCCATTTTTTTCACGTTTGGCGCGAAATGTGGCCTTTCGCGACTTATTGCCCTATCCAAACCGAATCGCGATGGCCGCTCGCGTCCTGAGGATCTACCAGCGTTCAGGTTTGCAATCGCTGGTGCGTGCCAGCGGGATTCTGCGTCTTGTGGGCCTTGCCGACCGCGAGCGTTTGCTGCCTCCGATTGATCGACATTTTTTCTTCTCCCAAATCGGCAGCACGTTCCCAGCGATTGGTCCTCGCCGCGCCCGTGTAGCGCTGTTCGCGGGATGCATCGCCCAGGTGAGCTTTACCGCATTGCACGAGGCGACCATCCGCGTGCTGACGGCAAACGGCTGCGAGGTCGTCGTTCCGGACGGGCAGACATGCTGTGGCGCCCTTGCCGCTCACGCCGGCGTGCGCGATGTCGCCCGATCGCTTGCCCGCATTAACATCGATGTATTCCTGAGCAAAGACTTTGACGCTGTGATCACGAACGCTGCCGGATGCGGCTCAACGCTCAAGGAGTACGAACAGCTTTTTGAGGCTGACAAAGAGGAACATGCCAAGGCCCTGGCGTTCAAAGCGAAAATGCGCGATGCCACGGAATTCCTCGCTGAATTGGGACTGACGGCCCCGCTTGCGCGCATTCCCCTGCGCGTTACCTACCAGGATTCCTGTCATCTGCTGCATGGACAAAAAATCAGGGAGGCTCCGCGAAAACTGATTCGCTCGATCCCGGGGGTCGAGTTAGTCGAGATGGCACAGGCGGACTACTGCTGCGGTTCCGCTGGCTCTTACAACATCACCGAAACCGAAGCGTCACTCGACATTCTTGCCGAGAAAATGAAAAACGCGAGCGCCACTGGAGCTCCGACCATCGTCACGGCAAACCCAGGCTGCTTGTTGCAGATGCGCGCCGGAGCACAAATTCATTCCACCGGGCAGGATGTCGTGCATGTAATGGAACTTCTGGACCGCGCCCTCACGAGTCCCCAGAGCGTCCCGCGCTGACTTGTGATAGCTGAGAAGCACTCTTACTCGCCTACTGGGCGGAACATGCTTCCAGCGACCCGCGCTACGATTCTGCGCGGGACAAATCGCTGAGTTTCCGCTCCCAGCCAGTTGGCAAATCCCGAAATCACTGAACTCTTTCCCGCCGCCAGTGCCTGCAGCCCCACTCGCGCCACTTTTTCGGCGGTCTCCTTTGGCCGCCGGGTGTGGTGC
>Ga0206815_1045_pt1 | contig 36538 bp, 28 predicted proteins | sample Alteio_BWOrgCont_91_FD_152864 | JGI IMG/M metagenome (GOLD analysis project Ga0206815, IMG submission 152864) | Enriched cells from forest soil in Barre Woods Harvard Forest LTER site, Petersham, Massachusetts, United States -... | ecosystem: Environmental > Terrestrial > Soil > Temperate forest >...
GCGAAATATCAAACTGCATCGTAATGCGTGTTTGACCCAAGCTGCTACCGGATGTCATTTCGGTGATGCCCGCGATACGACCAAGCTGACGTTCTAGTGGTGTCGCAACCGATGTTGCCATATCTTCGGGATTAGCACCGGGTAAAGAGGCTTGCACACTGATAGTAGGAAATTCAATTTCAGGCAAAGACGCAACAGGCAATAAGTTAAAAGCAACAATCCCTGCCAGTGCGAGCCCCACTGCCAATAACGTGGTGGCTTTCGGTCGCTTGATAAAAGGCGACGACAAACTCATTGCGGCTCTCCATCTATTTCACCGCGCTTACCATAACCAAACCAACGTGCGTGTACTGCATAGACATGACGTGCAAGACGATCAAAAGCCAAGTAAATCACCGGTGTTGTATAGAGTGTCAGTACTTGACTCACCATCAAACCGGCAATAATCACAATACCTAATGGTTGACGTAATTCAGCACCCATGCCAGTACCCAATGCCAAGGGTACAGCACCCAACAACGATGCCATCGTTGTCATTAAAATTGGCCGGAAACGCAATAAGCACGCTTCATAAATAGCATCTCGCGGTGACTTTCCGTATTGGCGCTCTTGCTCTAAGGCAAAATCAATCATCAAAATAGCGTTTTTCATGACAATACCAATCAACAAAATAATACCAATGAGCGCAATCACTGTTAGCGCATGCCCTAACAACATCAATGCTAACAATGCCCCCATACAGGCCGATGGCAATGTCGACAGAATCGTAATCGGATGGATATAACTTTCATATAAAATACCCAACACGATATAAACAACCAAAATGGCCGCCAACACAAGCCAACCTTCATTAGAAAGTGAATTCTCAAAACTTTTCGCGGCTCCCTCAAAACTGGCCTGCACACTCTCTGGAATATTTAAGGTTTGTTTGACGCGATTAATCTCTGACACAGCTTGACCTAATGAAATATTCGGTGCCAAATTAAATGAAATCGTTGCGACTGGAAATTGATCTTGACGATTCACAACCAAAGGCCCAACACCCAATGACACAGATGCAAATGCACTCAACGGAATAGGATTACCGGTGGTGACAGCATTGAAATACATATTATTCAGCGCAGCTGGTCCGCCTTGCAATGTTGGCATGGTTTCTAAAATGACATGGTATTGATTCCGCTGCGTAAACATCGTTGATATTTGGCGCTGACCAAAACCATCATATAACATATTATCGATTGTTTGCATGGAAACACCTAACCGTGATGCGGTATCACGATCAATGGTAATCATCGTTTGCAAACCCAGATTTTGTTGATCGCTGGTAACATCGCGCAATTCGGTGGAATTTTGCAACTGAGTCACCATCAATTTTGTCCATTTTGAAACGAGCGCAGCATCTGGCGCACCTAAACTGTATTGATATTGTGTACGACTCACACGATCATCAATTGTTAAATCCTGAATAGCTTGCATATACAACATAGCACCTGGAATGTCGGATAATTTCGGTTGCAAACGACGAATAACATCACTCGCCGTCACATCACGGTCACTCAGTGGTTTTAAATTGATGAGCATACGACCACTGTTCATCGTAATGTTAGTACCATCAATACCGATAAAAGACGATAAACTATCCACTGCTGGATCGTTCAATACAATATTCGCTAGCGCTTGCTGCTTTTTTATCATTGCCTCAAAAGAAATAGATTGCGGCATCTCCGTGATGCCTTGAATAACACCGGTATCTTGAATAGGAAAGAATCCTTTCGGAATACTATAAAATAATAAGCCCGTGATAATTAATGTGATGATAGCAACCGTCAACGTCAAGGGTTGATGATCCAAAATCCAGCGCAGTGAATTGCCGTATTTTTCGATAATGCGTTTTTGCAGCCTGTTTGCATCGCGCTTAAATCGGGTTTCTTCGGTTGATTTATGATGGCGCAAAATGCGCGAACACAGCATGGGTGTTAACGTCAACGAGACAAATGCCGAAATTAAAATGGTGACCGTCACTGTCAACGCAAATTCGCGAAATAAGCGCCCAATTAAATCACTCATAAAAAGCAGCGGAATCAATACAGCAATCAATGATACGGTCAATGAAATAATGGTAAAACCAATTTGTGCAGATCCTTTCAGTGCAGCATCAAACGGTGAATCCCCTTGCTCAATAAAACGCGAAATATTTTCGATCATCACAATCGCATCATCAACCACAAAACCCGTCGCAATCGTCAACGCCATTAATGTTAAATTATTTATACTAAAACCAAATAAATACATGGCACCGAATGTCCCGACTAATGACAGCGGCACAGAAATACTCGGGATCATCGTTGCTGGTAGGTTCAATAAAAAAAGAAAGATCACCATCACCACTAATGCAATAGACAACATCAACTCAAACTGCACATCTTTAATCGAAGCACGGATAGTAACAGTTCTATCGGTTAACACGGAAATATGAATACCACCCGGTATGTTTGCCTGTATTTGTTGCAATAACACTTTAACGCGATCGGCAACAGTAATCACATTCGCACCGGGTTGGCGCTGAATATTCATAATGACTGCCGGCGTCTGGTTCATCCAAGCAGCCAGTTTGGTATTTTCGGCACCATCAACAACATTGGCTATATCAACAAGACGAACCGGCGCATTATTTTTATACGTGAGAATCAAGGGCTGATAATCCGCACTTGATAGCAATTGATCATTTGAATTGATGGTATACGCTAAATGGGGACCATCGAAACTGCCTTTCGCTGCATTTACATTGGCTGCAGCAATAAAACTTCGCACTTGCTCCAAGGATAAACCTAATGCAGACAGTGCATTGGGATTCGCTTGAATACGGACTGCCGGACGTTGCCCGCCACTGATACTCACCAACCCCACACCGGGTAATTCAGAAATGCGCGCCGACAACCGTGTATCGGCATAGTCTTCGACTTGTGGTAATGGCAGTGTTTTTGAGGTGAGTGCCAACGTCACAATCGGCGTATCCGCTGGATTCACTTTGCTGTAAACCGGAGGATTCGGCAAGCCTTGCGGCAAATACGTTGTTGCGGCGTTGATCGCCGCTTGCACTTCTTGTTCTGCAACATCTAATGTGACAGCAAGGCTAAATTGTAGCGTAATCACGGATGACCCATTCGAACTGGTCGATGTCATTTGGTTAAGGCCTTGCATCTGGCCAAACTGCTTCTCAAGAGGTGCGGTGACAGAACTCGTCATCACATCGGGACTTGCTCCCGGATAAAACGTCGATACTTGAATAATGGGATAATCCACTTCGGGTAACGATGACACGGATAACATTTGATAAGCCACAATACCCGACAACAGAATCGCTAACATTAACAACGAAGTGGCTATTGGCCGCAATATGAATATGCGGGAGGGACTCATGCGGTATCACGCCTATGTGTAGGGTTGGCGGCCTCGAAGAGTGGTAATTGCGAACCGGCAATAGAAACAGCTGCACCATCGGTTAATTTATCCGCACCTTCAACAACAACCAGGTTTCCAGGTGCAATTCCTGCAGTAATCGTCGTTTCATCATCCAGCGTCGCACCCATAACAATAGGCGTATTCTTCACTGTCATCGTATTTTTAGCGGTTGTTTGGCGCTTGGATGTATGCGTTGACTTTTCTTCTTTTACACCATCACGCACCACAACATAAATATAGGGACCTTGCGCACCATGTTGAATCGCCGCTGTCGGGACGATAGTCGCATTTTTTATGGTGGTCACTAATAAATTGACGTTAACAAATTGATTCGGAAATAGCAGATTTTTGTCATTTTGAAATTGTGACCGCAACTTCACCGTTCCCGTGGTTGGATCAATTTGATTATCTATGGTGAGTAGCTTGCCTTTCGCTAACGTTCTTGTTTGTGTCCGATCTAATGCTATGACACTTAGCGTCTTGCCTGCATTCAATTGATCCATCACTTGTGGAACACTGTCTTCAGGAATAGTTGAAATCACTGTCATGGGATTTAATGTATCAATCACCGCTAAACCAGACGCATCGGATGTTTGCACATAATTGCCGGGATCCACGAGTCGTAAACCAATTCTGCCGTCAACGGGGGCTGCAATGCGCGTATAAGTCAAATTTAATTTCGTGCTAGCAATTAAACCTTGATCAATTTTAACAGTACCTTCGTACTGCTTCACCAATGAAACTTGCGTATCATAGATTTGCTTAGAGACAGAGTTTTGTGCCCAGAGTTTTTTATAGCGTTTTAAATCCAGCAGCGCATTGGCTAGCAATGCTTGATCACGTGCAAGTTGACCTTCATATTGCGTGAGCAGCGCTTCATAAGGACGCGGATCAATAATCGCTAACAAATCACCGATCTTCACCATTTGCCCTTCGCGGAAGAGCACTTGCATCAGCTGGCCATTAATCTGAGTACGCACTGTCACTGAATAAGTAGGTGTCACCGTACCTAAGCCAGACAAATACACAGGCACATCACCACGGTGCGCAACCGCAACGACAACGGCTTGACTAGGATGCGTTTTATCTTGATGAAAGAAGCTACAATGTCGAAACAACACCAGCACAATTAAAACAACAACCGCTATTTTCCAAAAACGTGGCTGTCGATAGAAAGGCGATGACTGACTGACAGCCCGCCTTGATTTAGCGTTAGCATGTGAAAATTTCGATATACGCATTGATTCTTCACCAGAAAATCGCTTACTAAATAGTAACGAAAAATAAGCATAAAAGGAAACGGTTCTTGAGAGTTAATTATTTGCTTTAAATAATCTCCTCAGGTATGATTTTGTACAATTTCTAATTCGGTATGGATAAAATCATATGCCCGCCCCTCGACAATCCCGCTGCGCAACGATAAGCGCCTATTTTACAATGGCCAACGCTAAAAATGTATACGCCAAAGTCGTTGGCTTTGCATCGAGCATACCAAACATTCCATTTGCAGCGACTTTTTCATGGGGTACTGGCACTGTTAGCACGACACCCGCTCAAGTGACTCCAGCTTGGTTTGCCAACTTATCGCCTGGCGCCATGACTGGCGTTGTTTTCAATGGTGCGACTACATTAGTAGCCAGTGGTGCATTTGGGGTTCGTTATCTCGGACTTGCCATGTCAAAAATGAGCGAAGAGTATGCCCTCTATCGACAAGGTAAAAATACCGGGCGTTTTATCATAGAAACTGGCATGGCCTTTGGTGCGGCCCTTACAGGCGGCGCGATAGCAGGCGAAGCTTTTAGTAATGAAGCCGCGCAATGGAGTGCTCGAGTCGTCGGTTTTAGTGTTGTATTCAGCCTGAGTTTTCTTGGGATGTGTGATTTAATTATCAGTCGCACGGAAGACGCTATTTTTGTCGCTAATTTAGTTGATCAATTAAACCGGTTGAGTCCCGCGCATCAAGCAGAAGTGCGTGCCATGCTCCAGGGTAACGCATTAACAACAGAGAATGTAAAAGAATTTTTGACGAAAGTACTGGATCGTGCCAGAGCAATAGAATTACAAAACGAAGAATTACAAAACGGCGCGCGGAACGAAATTCAAGAACCACAAGAACCAACGCCATCTGTCTTCCGCGAAAAAACAGCGCTAGAACTTCGCAGTGAATCACGACGTAAAATAGGTGATTACATCATTTCAGGATCATTAACAGGATGCTGCAGTTTTTTATACATCCAAAGCGGCTTCAGTGGAACGAATATTCTCGCGTTGGATCATCTAAGCAATCTGCCTAACTGGGGCAAGATGGCGATAGGCATTGCACCTGGATTACCGCTGGCTCTATTTGTATTTTTTACAGTTAAAATCTTTCAAAGCCCTTTGGTGGGTATGTATCCGGAAATTAAAGACGACCTGAATAAAATGCTAAAAGCAGCAGCGTTAGTCGGTGTCAATGTCGGCAACTCAACGTGGTATTATGGGCTTGCTGCCTTGACTGCCAATAGCGAAAATATTTTTTACTTTTTATTAAAATCTTCGTTTGGTCAAATCGTTTTCCCCTGGGCCGCTTTCTTGGCTAGCTTGGTGATGGGTGTGAATGGATTAACGCCTATGGTATTCCCTCCGGCTGAAATCAATATGCAACAACCTGAACTGACGGATGTCATTAAGGCCATAAAAAATGGCATGATCCCGGCAGAAGTACTGCAGGGATTTAAAAAACATGCTTTTTTCACGAAAGAACGTCCGTCTATTCGCATTGAGGTACAAGAAGCAAAACAGGATCAAGCTTTAGTAACTAAGCAAACAGAAATTGCTAGGCTGGGCTAGAATCGTAGGGTGGACAAAGCGCAGCGTGTCCACCCTACGCTTTTATGGTTGATAGGCTGAAGACAAGTTAATCACTACCTTCTGCTGCAACACCGTTCGACGTGCAACTAACAAATCATACAGCCGCTGTGTAAAAAATCCTTTGAAGTGGCGTATTTTTTCGTCCTGCAACATCGCTACTTGTTGGTCTATATTATTGCTTCGAATAAAAGGAAGTAATTTTTCAATGAAACTCGTTCGATCAGCAACTTGCGCATTATCATTACTAAATAGATGAATGACCTTTCTTCTTGTATCCAAATATTTTCCCAACGCTTGAACAAATTTATTTGTTTCTGCGTCATCAACATTGATTGCTCGACAAGCACTTATTACGTTATCTGCATTAGCATACGCCACGCTTTGCGCTTCTCGATAAAATCTTGCATGTATTCTAGCTGACTCTATTTGTACGCCGATTGAAAATGATGGCATAAAAAATCTCCTCGATAAAAATCGATATAAAATTATTAATAAGAAATATGAAAATTTAGAAAAAAAGAAAATGTGGCTTAGCGCCACCAGAGATTTTGCAGGAAAATAAATTGATCATATTGGCTATGCATAACTACTCGACTAATTGCTCTTTTAAATACATTAATAATTTCGGATTAATCCGTTTTAATTCATTTGAACCACGCGTTATCTTCGCAATACTCACTTGCAGGTCTTTCGCCAGTTGGCGTTGTGTTTTTTCATTCTTTAGCAGTTCTTTAATAATATAAAACCGTCTTTCGAGATCCACTATTTCTTCTGGCGTTAAAAAAAGCTCTAGTATTAGTGCACTGGTTTTTTTATCTTTTGCTAATAAAAACAATTCGATAAAACCATCTAAGCCTTTTTGATATTTACGCATAACTATCCATAGCTCATAGTATTTATGTAATGTTACGTGAGTACAATTAACATGTCAAGCTGAATGTCGGCGGACACGCACTGCTCTGAGGTGTCAATCGTGGTTCATATCTTCACGCACATCTAACAACATCTGATCAAAAGAATTAAAACGAATAAAACCGACGCGAGGGTATTCTAAATTAATAATGATATAAATGATAAAAGCCGTTAATAACACATAACATAGATTATGTACGGGATAATTTTGATGACTTTCAGCTGCTGTATAACCTACTAAAAAAGCACCTAACACAGCCAATACAATTAACAGAACAAAAATAATGGCTGGTGGATGAATCAGTGTACCGTTAATACCTGCATGGAACTCATCAAACATTTTACTCATCGCTGGAATAGCAAGTTGCGCCAAACTATTACTGGGATTTTCTTTATTAGCTGCAATCACTGTTTTCCAGATTGTGTGTTGGACCTCGATAGCCTGCTCAAGATCCGCGTCTACTTTTGCTGTAAAAGGGATATCATTATAGGAGGCGATATGCAAATCCAGATATTTTCGCACGTTTTGACGTAATATAGGCTGATACTTTGCAGGCACTAAATCAATGACATCATAAGCAGAATCAAAAACATTGGCTTCTTCGAGAATATGCGTTTTTTTACTTTCATAACGATCATAAGCGCCAGAAAAGGTAAACGCGATCAACAATCCCAAGAGGCCAAACACAGCACCTTCTGCAACACCCACTACCTCCAATATGTGTTTGGCATGTTTTTCGATTTGCTTACGCCCAAAACGACGACCTAGGCTAACACTCATCCCAAGCATCAAGATGAGTGCGATTAAAATAACAAACACGAGCAATAGATGGATCATTGATTTTACGCCTCCATCAACGCTACTGCATATAACCTATCACACGTCGAACACCCCATATGTTATTTTGATAAAAACAGGGAGTGAAATCGCGATAATCGGGTCCTTGATAATGACTATCAATAATAACCCAATCACCGACTTGCGGTTGCCAGTTATTAGGACAAATCGATTCTGGTGCAATTTGGCTGGGATTAATATCATTGGAGCCATAACCCACTTTCTTGCCTGTCCAGGTAATAACATGTGTCACTATCGATGTGGTGTTATTCCCATCACCCTTACCACTGCCAGGACTAAAAGCTAAATACAACATATCACCTGGCAACAGGTTATTTAACATGGCAGGCGTGACAGTCAAGTCCGGCTGATGGAAGGCAGGATTAGCAGGATCATATTTAGTGCCACTAAATACGGATATATAACCATTCGGACAAGTGCGAGTCGGATAAGTACCTGTGCACAACCCACTTCCGCCTGTACCACAATAAGCCTTGGGTCCTGTCGTCGTCTCGGTCGTTCCGTCTGCACAAACCAACACACCAGCAGGTGAATTAGGGTTGCTATTACTAAACTGCTGTAATTGATCGGCAGCAGTGGAGTCTTGTGCATTTGGGATTAAGAAACTCTGTGAACCGTCAGTGGCTTGTCCCGCTTGGAAACCTGTATCACTATTAAATTGAATACCAAAAGCAAAATTGTAAACAAATGAAGTAAAATCACTGCAATCCACACCGTACCACATGCGGTTATAGTTCACCCAACTATTGCTGGTTTCAGATCCAGTCCCACTATAATTCCAGCGTATTGCCTGGCCATAATTACTGGGATAGAGACTGGTCGCGTTACTACAGTATCCGCCAGCGCTGCCGCCTATCGAACCGCGAGGCGTGCCATTACTGTTTATGGGTGTATAAAAATCCGTGACATGGTGATGACAATAATTCAATTTTTGTTTAACCCAGTAATCCTCCGCATATATCACACGACTTTGCATCCACCCAGTTGCCGTGGTATTCGCAGGATTCGTGGTTGTGCAAATAGTCAAATTGGGATTGGATGGACTCAGCAGTAACTGATTTCGATTGGGTCCCCATGTTAAAAGACTACCGTTATCTACCGAAGAATCGAATGGTTGCGTCAACTCATAACTAAAATTTGATTCATTACCCACACAAGTTTGTGGAACAGGCCCTGGCGTAAGCTGGACCAATAGCTGATCGGCTGAAAATGGCTGAGAACAACGCACACCGTTATCCGAGCAGATTTTCGGACCACCGGATACATTCCCACTCACACTGGTGTTAATTTGTAATTGGATAAGACAGAGACTACCCGGGTTCTTCAATGCGGTGGTAGCAGAACAGTAATCCGGCCCTGAGTTAGACACTTGCGTTACACCTGCTGGTAAGCCGACCAAACTAATGTTAGATAAAACACGCGTACTGTTATTGATGACTTGATAAATTGCCGTACCCAATTGGCCTTGCACTAATAAGGGGGCTGCTGGGCTAGCATTAGGTAATGGTGGTCTCACATTCGGCGCAACAAGAAAAATAGGTGTTTCACCACCCCAGCTATTCGCGCACATACTACTCGCCAATAAACTCCACACTATTCCCTGAAAATATTTATTCATTGCACTAGACCTCCTTATCCTACATAGCTAATTTGTAGTAACAGTTCATTCGTATGCAAATGGGTGCTGCTAATCGTGCTGGTACCCGTTTGCAATGGCGTCACACCCAAGCTTGCATTGCCTAAATCCACAAAACGATACCCTGCACCCAAACGTACGTGTTCTGTGATATTCACATCAACACCCAATCCAGCGGAATAGGTAAGCGATCGTGTCGCATGATTACCAAAAGGCTGTGTCATCGGCACGTCAGCACTAGTGATAGGCGTTTCTGTGTAAGCATAGGCTCTATTGAAAGCGGCACCTACACTAGCAGAAACATAAGGGTGCCATACCTCGCGAAAGGCGTGCGATATTTTTGTGTCAATAGAAGCACGACGACTTTGAATTTGGTATTGATAAGTTAAATTATTGAAAGCGGGATCAGCAAATTGATAAACATTACCATTTTCGTTGAAAGCACTATTCTCGAAATAACTGACACCAATCTGCCAAGCCCAATTCTGCAGAAATACAGTTTCACCACCAACAAATAAACCCAGATCCGTTTCCGCATCATAATGATTCGAGCCAATATAAGAATTCGGATAGGAACCAAACATAATCCATTTAGATGAATAAACATTTGCACTCGCAAAACCAGAAGATACCGTAACAACAGGATGAAAAGCGGCGAATGAAACGATGGGAAAAGCAGCCAAAAAACAAGTTAGCAAAATCCTTTTTTGCATACAATCTTATTCCTTAAATTTAGCTATTTAAAAAACTAGCTCACATGTTACCTGCTAAATCATCAAGCGCCAAGCGCCAAATAATTCTAAATGCGGCAGATAAAGAAAAATCATCACCCTCCCCCATGTGATTATCAATGGGAAAGGATGTAATTAGACACAATAGTGCTATTTAGTGTGTTGATTGAACTTGTGGAGCAGCAGGTGTTACTGTTCTCATATTTGGGTGTTGACCCCGATATTTTTGATCATGATGTTCTTCTCTAGCACGATTGCGATCCATATCAAATTTACGTTGATCTTCCATCAGTTTTTGTTTATCTCGTTGCATTACTTCATTCGCTTCACGCACTCTATCACGGTCCACATCAAGTCTATGCTTATCTTCTTCTACCATGACTCTAGCACGCTCTACTTCACCGCGATCATACCATTCAGCAAAAGCACTTACCGACAACGCTAAACCCATCAATGTAGCCAGTGTTAAGATGATTTTCTTTTTCATTTCAGCATCTCCCAAAGTCATTTATTTGTTTGATTTACTTCAATAAATAGAAAACGCAATCGGTGAATCAACAAGGAATCGCTATAAAACAATAAGCTAGCTTACACGCATCAGTTACGATGTGGTAATATATAGCATAGCACAAATTAGTACAGGAGCATGGCGAGTTTGCCGAAATTTAAACGCTTTGGTTATATACTTCTTTTTTAGAATCAATAACTAACTACCAATTTCAACATTGAGCTAAATAAGGTAAGCATTATGTCACACTCTCGTCCAGGCATATTTGGTAGCGCCTCAACATCCAAAGGTCTGCTTGAAAAGCTAAAACGCAAACACAAAGAATTACAAAAACAAATAGAAAGCTTAACGCAACAAATGAAAGACGCGGGTGGCGACAAAGGTGGGCTAACTAGAGAAATCCTTGCTAAAGACAGGCGTTATCTAAAACAAGTACAGACATCCCTCAAAAAAATAATTAACGAAAAAGAAAAAGCTGCCAACATAACTGATATCGCAACAAAAAAGCATTCACCTAGAAACACTGGGTAATAGCTATAAAATAATTTTCAGAATAAAGTTAAATTCCAGGAAAGAAAAAATACTTTCCTGAAATTTAGCTTACTCGTATTTTTTACATCGGTCTTAGCGTAACAACCACACGTCGATTCATTGCACGCCCTGCTGCTGTTGCATTCGAGGCAATCGGATCACGCTTACCACGGCCTTCAGCAAATATACGATTTGGATTGACACCGTGTGCACTCAAGTAATCACCGACACTCTGCGCACGTCGTTCCGACAACCCTTGATTGTAAGCCGCATTGCCAACGCTATCCGTAAAGCCAGTGACAATAACATTGTTCTTGTTATATTTGCGGATGACTGTCGCAACAGACTCTAATACAGGATAGAAATCTTGGCGTATACTTGCTTGACCTGTCGCAAACGTCACATCAGATGCCATAATTAATTGAATATCGTTACCATTCTTTTGAACCTGAACACCTGTGCCTACTAATTGTTGACGAAGTTCTGCATTTTCTTTATCGAATGAATTTCCGATGAGGCCACCTGTGACAGCACCGACAGCACCACCAATTAATGCACCGCGACCACCACCCGCAAACGCACCGAGTGCAGCACCACCTAATGCACCCATGGTCGTACCAATTGTTGCATCACTTGTTTGCGATTGACCGGTGTAAGGATTCACTGTGCTACAGCCTGTCAATAATGCCATGCTGACGCAAAGCGATGCGCATAATACTTTTTTACCTGGCGCTACTTGCATATTGTAAACTCCCATTAATTTTAAGAAAAAACACGTTGCCTAAGGGCGATTAGCGTATCATAACTTATCCCATATAATGCAATAAAAACAAAAAATCTGGCTGATTTTAGAACAAAAAAGATGGATTTAATAAAATACAAACTTTATACTGCTTACACTTTCCAGGACGGAAGAAACCAACCATGCTGCGCAATTTACCAGCTTTTTTAGTCAGAGTCACACAACGAGTCCCTATAACTTCGAAAACGGCAGCTAGCACACAACGAATTAATCGCGCCTTGTCGACACTCAGTCAACAACCACGCTATCCATCAGTCACTGCACCGACTAATGCACGTAATCATGACAATCCGGTCATTCCACCCCAGCACCAGTCAATGCATCCAGCACGACCGGTACTCAATGCTTGGCAAACAACAGCTATTCAAGCACTGATAAATGAACAAAAAAACTGTCCTGAAACACCCATCTACTCATTGGGAAAAATTCATGGCATTGAAATATTAGCAAAAGATGAACGTGCATTTCCCTCAAAAAATCTCAAACATCGCTTAGCAAGAGCACTCCTCTTGCGCGCGTTACGTCTTGGGCTAATCAATAAAAATACCTGCCTATTTGAAGCATCGTCTGGTGGCACCGCTTATTCTGAAGCGTATTTTGCAAAATTACTAGGACTGTCATACACCGCTGTTCTTGCGAAAGGCACACCACAAAGCAAACTCGATGCTATTAAAAAACAAGGCGGCTTTGTTGTAGAGTGCGAACCAGGACAAGATATCGCTACAGCCACCGAATTGGGAAAACAGTCTGGATGTTATTTCATAAATCAATTTGACCACGGCAGTGACGCCACCAATCCAGATCATAACATCGCCTCAGAAATCACCGCACAATTTAAAAAACTGAATTTACCCATGCCAACAGTTAGCATCTGTGGTCCGGGCACCGGTGTCACCGCAACAATACAGGGCAAATACTTCCAATGGCATGGTCTACCGACCAAGGTCATCCTGGGTGACCCAGAAAATTCCGTGTTCTACTCGGCCTGGCAAAGCGGCGATAGGCGTATCACGACTCAAATAGGCTCGCGCATTGGTGGCATTGGTCGGCAATGCATACCGAATGCATTTGATCACACTGTCGTTACTGAAATCATCCCTATCCCAGATGCTAAATCCATCGCGGCTCGTCGTTTTTTACGTGAGGTATTTGGTCTCCATACGGGTGGGTCAACAGGCACAAACTTCGCTGTTTGCCTTGAAGTCATTGAACGTATGCGCTTGAAGAATGAAACTGGCAGTGTACTAATGATAATAGGTGATCAAGGCGCATTGTACGACAACACTTACGACAACGAGCAATGGCTAAAAGAAAAAAATATTTATATTCAACCTTATCTAGAGGAAATGTATAAACTTCCTCTGCAATCTATCCACAAACCTACATTGCTGAGTCTGAGAAATAGTCATCAAGAAAAACCCACTGAAAAAAGATTTAGGTTTTAAAATTGTAGAGTGAACAAAGTGCAGCAAGGGCTGGGAGAGGGAAGCTCTACTCAAAATTCGATTTATGCAACAGGAATACCTCTTTCCCGTGATAGCAAAAACATTCGTGAGGATACTTCAGCGCTGCGCTTTATCCACTCTACTCATCTGGGAGAAAAATGTCTTTCTGCTTGCAGAGCAGGTCGCGGGTGCAAACACTCGCGATTCAGATAATCATCTATATTCAATAACAAAGACCGAATGAAATACCCTCTCTCAACACTTTCTTTGAGATACAAGGATAAGGCGCCGCTACTCTGCACAAATAACAACAAGGTGTGCACATGCCACGTTTCATGCATATCGTTATCGTATTTCAGACCATACTGCGCAACGCTAACTTGCACAATGAGGCTTAATAAAGCTGCATCAGTAATAGCTGATACATAATTAGGATCTTGCTCGATGCGAGCACATTGAAAAGCAAACTCGTCTCGCAGCAAAACCGGTGTAGTACTAGCTGCTGGAAAAAAATTAAGCGTCATAGTTTAAGCAGAAACCCCCTCATTCTCCGCAACCTGAATCGGTGTAAACTCAATTTTTAATGACAACTGAGGTTTTTTGTGCGGCTGCAATAAGCGTATTTTAAAATTAAAATTAAATCCAGCTTCCTGGGTTAAACAAACAAAATTACCCTGATTATTCTCGATAATCCCCTGCTCTTTGATCTCTGTATCGCCGGTCGCCATGGTACCATTCTCACTCGACAATTCAACTTTTATAATTTTGAATACCTTATACAGTTTGCCAAAATGGACAGAAAAAATATTCTCACCAATCACTAGCGGCACATGTAACGCATAATATCCGCTCTGATATAATGGCACAGCCGGTAGACATTGTTTGCCCGATTTTTTAAAAGTGACGTCAAGATGTTCCTGCAAATAGGTTTTGACGTTAGCCAACACAGCATCCCGGTTGGATACGGGGTGAGATGCGATTTTTTCAATGGCATTCGCAAAATCTTGCGAAGCATGTTGCCAGTCAATCCAATTTGTTGCAGTCTGCTTCGCACCAGCAATCAACCTCTCTAGCAAGTTCCGGTCTTGGTGCAATGCTTGTAAATAGCGAATGACAGCTTCTTCATCATTGGTTTTTGCCACCAGTGCATTGACATCATGCTCAATGTATTCATCAAAACCGGTAACATCATAAACAATGGCAGTGCCACCACAGTGAAACATTTCTAACGGTGGCCCAAACATACCTTCCACATAAGACAGCTTCACTAACACATCGCATGAGCGATAAATTTTTGGCACATCTTGAATAGAAACTTGCGAAAAGACACGATCGACTCCCGGATAAGATTCCACTTTGGAGCTTGTTAACAGCCAAACCTCGCCTACTTTTGCTTGTTTACAAAGCTCAACCGTACGAGCGACATTTTTAAAAATAAGATCAACAGGGCCTTCCACTAAAATTCGTAGTTGCTGCAAAGATTTCTCAGCATAGACTTCACCTTGCTCGGTATAAACAGTTTTCAAAATACCGTTACGCACTAATTCACATGAATTTTGATAGTGATGCTGTAAATATTTTTGAATCCAAACAGCTTCCGTAATAACCGGCAACCCCAACTGATAAGTGCGATCCACAACATCGCGTAAAAATGTGAGTTCTTTCGCATAAAATCGTGATTCAATAGATTGCACAAAATAGATTGCTGTGTTCGCCTTTATTTTTGCAAATGAAAATAAAATAGCCCACCACGTATAGATAGCTACATCAAATTGATAATGTGCAGCATCTTTGATATGAATAAATTCCAATTCTTTTATTGCAGGATGCCAACAAGCCGATGCGTTCTTTAAAGCTTTCAATTCGTCTAATGTCATGAAGACCAGGGCAATACGCACATCGAAACCCGCGTTTTTTAAAAATAACGCATGTTGCAAAATAACATACGTACCACCACTGATGTTAGCACTTCCCAGCAAAAAAACTATTTTCTTTGCCATAATTACCTCTTAATTATTATTCAGATTAGTGGCCGTCATCGATATGGATGTTAAACCTGCGCTAGAAAAAACCGGCTTACAGAGTCTCTTATCTGCTAATTGAATTAATGCTTCCGCAGCCTCTTTTGCTGCGGTACCATCACGAAATGCAACATGCTGATCCGCCCAAAGCTTGCGATGCTCAGCATGCGTTGAAGACGTTAACGCGATATCAATTGCTTGTCTCAACTGATCTGGCTGATAGCAGAGACTCACCATGCTATCAACATGATAGTGGCTCAGCCATCCTGTTATTTCGTGTGGATCAATAACCATACCCACTGTCGGGATATCGCAAAGACACGCCTCAAATAAACCACCACTTCTCACATCGGAAACAACCACATCACTTGCCGCATACACTTCTGCTAAATCATATGCATTTTCTAACAACAATAATCCACTGGCCTTCAGTTTTTCCATACGCTCTGGTTCAAAACGCACGGTGCAATGATGTGGCCGCAGAATTATTTGATACTGATCAGCAAGCTGTAATAAATACGGCAGGAATGCATCAAGACCCGTATTGTTATCCCACGTCGGCAAAAAAGCTAACACAGGACGATGCTCATTCAATCCCCAAGCCTCACGGATTTTTTGACGTGATAATTTACCTGCAAAAAAATCATCATAACGCGGATAGCCAATAATGGGTAATTGTTCGGGCGTTAGCCATTGCATAAATCGTTCTTGATAAGCGCGGCCATGTGTTAAAACAACATCAAATGGCTTTACTGCATGCGCTTGCAACGCCCACGCAGCAGGAAAGATGACTGGCCCATACATAAGACGAACCCGATAAGCATAATTTGCTAAGATATCTGCATTTTGCGTCGTCACACCCATGGTAGCGGTGCAATCTGGCTTATCGGTAAAAGGAAGTTGGCGCGACTCACAATAAGCTTGAAAAGTGGCGTAATCAAACCAGTTCGCTGCGGCCGTATTTTGATGACCAGGGACAGCCACTAAATTTGTTTCGACACCCTTACGTTTTAACTCTCGCCAGATTGGTTCGTAATTAGCAACCTCAAATGCATCCACATGGTAAAACTCAATTTTCATTTTCCACTCCGCTATAAAGCCGTTGCATTTTATTAGTTAGCACATGTCGCAAATGATCAACATCCGCATGGAAATCAATTTCTTGCCAATTGCCTTCTGACTCAAATAACCACGGTAAGACGGGCATACCTTTTCGCCACATACGATTAAAAATTTCTAGCCAAAAACGATTATTATCTTCCTCGCGCACCGCCCCTTCTAACTGCTCAAGAAACAATTGGCGCGCGCGTGCGCCTTTAATCATAGCTAATCCAGGCGATTCAGCACTGGCTTCTTCGGCAGGAATATTTTTGCTAACATGACTAACATAACCATCTGTTATTTGGATTTTCATGTCATCGGAATCAAAACGTTTTTTGTGACAGGCTGACAACCAAATTCCATGATCTAATTTTGCAAACTCAGCAAAAATAGTAGAATTAAAAATATTATCACCGTTGGTAATCATCACATCGCTATCGGCTATCACGGATTTTGCCAACCATAATGACAATAAATTATTGGAAACCCGCCAAAAAGGATTATAGATAGTATTAATCTTGAATCCTCGCTCTTGATAGGTACGCATTTTTGCTTCAATTTGATCGGCTAAATAACCAATCACCAAGATGATTTCCGAAATTGCCCCCGACTCTTGTAAACTTAGCATTTGCTCTTCTAACAAAGTTTTGCCGTTACCCATGTCGATAAGCGGTTTGGGTGTATTCTGCGTTAAAGGCATTAAACGCTCACCACGTCCCGCCGCCAAAATAATTATCTTCATGCAAATTCCCCTTCTAAAGTCGCTAAGTTAAATGCAAACCAGCTATCCATTGGATTTTTACCATTCTCAATATCTAAAGGCAGTTTATCGAGCGGGACAGGAAAACCTATTTTGGGACGTTGAATAATTTCTTTCGGTACTAAATCGCTAAAAATACGCTTTAATGGTGCTTTGACTACATTATTCGCCATGCGCCATGCAAACGGCACACCCGCCATTCTTTCAACTAATCGATAATCAATAAATGGCGTGCGCGCTTCCACACTACATAACATCGTTGCACTATCTAAACGACGCAACAAACCGTGTAGGTGTGCTGTTTGAAAAAAAGCAGCCACGATGGATAATGCACTGCCTCGCGATAAAAACGGACTGAGGGCATCCTCAATGATTTCTAAATCATCAGTTGAACCGTATGCATACAGTTTGGCAAATTCAGCTAAATTCCATGGATTCGATGCCGCCCAACGAAAAATACGGTCATAACCAAAAAATAATTCATCAGCGCCTTCGCCACTTAAAATAACTTTATTCTTGGTGACTACTTTTTTTGTCATGTGATAAAGCAATACTTCATTCGGCACGGATAATGGTTCTAAACGCTGACGAATCATCTGTTGCGCTTGCGGTAAAAAATCTTCATAATTGATTAGAATTTCATGATGCTGGCTTTTAAAAACAGTAGCGGCAATTTTCCCCCAATAAAATTCATTATCTTCAGGAAAACCTACCGTCCAAGTATCTGGCTTTTTAGCAAGCCCTGCGACAATCGTGCTATCGACACCACCACTTAAATAGGAACCCACTGGCACATCCGCGATTTGCCGTATGCTGATTGCATCTTCGATTAAAAAACGCAATTCTTCATCGGAAGGCGGTGCTTGTATGCCTTCTGGTAATTGCCACCAACGTGTTAATGGCCCATGATTCGTTGTATAATATCCCGCAGGAAACTGTCTGATGCCAGACCAAATAGTATGGCCATTAAAAAAAGTGCGTAATTTTTTATATTGGCGCACACCAATGGGATCTAACTTCGCACCACCGAGAATTGACAATAACGGCGCGGGTTCGGATGAAAATAACATGCCGTCTTTGTAGTTGGCTTGATATAATGGTTTCACACCCAGTCGATCCCGTGCTGCGAACCAATCACCACTAAGGAGATCGGCAATCACAAAAGCAAACATACCATTTAATTCATTTAAAAAACTGGCACCACGCAACAAATACAGTGCTAGCAAAACTTCTGTATCAGATTGGGTTCGCAAAGAAAGTTGATACCGCTTGCTTAACTCTCGAAAATTATAAATTTCTCCGTTATAAATAATAGCGTAACGACCATCTGCGGAAATAAAGGGCTGATTTGATCGCGTATCAAGATCCACAATCGCTAAGCGATTATGCCCTAACAACAAATTTCCTTGGCGCATTATCTGCGATGCATCGGGTCCACGATAATTCATACAGCGTAACGCACGTAAAAAATTATCATCACTCAGACTGCTAACACTACTAAATAGAAGCCCGCACATGATCACTCTCCAACCGTGGGTTGTGGCCTGTCAAAATAGGAGACTTCGTTGCCACCCAAGCAACAAACAAACCATCAGCAGAATGTCCATCGTAAGAAACCCATTCAGCACGCGTCTTTAGATGCAAGCTTTGCAAATAAGTTGATAATTCCTGTATATCAAACCACTTTTCCCATGATTCAATTTGCAGAGCGCCCAATCGCGCTTTGTTTTTATCAATAATCACTAAACGTCCGCCTGGACGTAATACCCGCACCATTTCTTGAATGGCTGCTTCGGGGTTGAGAGCATGCTCCAAAGCTTCCACACAAAAAACCAAGTCAAAACTGGCATCCGCATAAGGTAAGTCTTGGATACTCGCTTTTTTCGTATGAATGTGAGCAGGAATACAGCGAAGCATTTCTTCTGAAATATCCACTGCGTGAACTTCTACTTGAGGAAAATTCTGCTTGATCAATGTTGCATAACGTCCTTTGCCACAACCCACATCTAACACGTTCTCTGTTTCTGCCATTTCTGAAAAAATCGCTTGCACACGACCATCTTGTAACGAAATAGTCGAATTATATTGATAAGCTGTTTGATCAAAGTGACGAGCAATACGTAATTGCTCTGCATCAATGCAATATTTTACACCCCAGGATATTTCTTCCGTTGGAAAATACGTTGCGGACACCCCATAGGAACCATAAAAAGCGCCACTGGCATTTTGCAGTTGACTCAAAAAATCCATCGCTTTATCAGCACGGGCAATATCTCCCAACAGATACCACACCTTCGCTAACTGCGCTAATCCAGTAGAACAAACCCATTGCACATCATGGTAACCCGGCACTGCCCCACTTGCCTGTTGATACGCAGCAACAGCGGCCATGCCGCGCTGCACTTCTGCAAAACAACCTAACTCAAAAAGTGCCTCTTGAATATACGTATAAAAATGCGTTAATGCATTCGGCATCTGAAAGTTGGTAATCGAACAATTTGCCAAATAGTAAGATAATGCTTTGTCCACTGATTTATGCATATAGGGCACATTCAATTTTTCTGCCGCCTCTCGCATGGGTTGCAGAACATAAAGATGAATTGCCTCGTTCACTTCACCACGCCCACCTAAACTCCAATCACCGCCAGGTGCCGGAAACTGTAAACGTCCCGTGAGAGGGTCTGCTCCACGAATAATCCAATCACAAGCACGCATTAACGGATCGGCTAATTCAGGCAAGCGATCAATAATACTGACCCAACCGCGAATCACTTGACCTGTATCAAACACATAACTAATAGTAGGATTATCTAATGAAAATGAGCCATCCGGATTTTGCACACTCACCAACCAGCGCGCAAATTGCTCTGCTAATTGTATTTCACCAATCGTTAATAATGTCGGAATATAATAACCCGTTACTTCTGGATAGGGGATTTTTTTGCGATGCGTCACTGGCACGGCTTGTGCTTGCAAATGATTTCGATGAATCCACTCGATGGCTTTTTGTAACATGAGCGTCTCCCCGAAGGAAAATTGTAGCCGCATTGTAAGTTAATTCACTCTTGCCGTCACTACCGAGCCGCGCGCGTCAGCAAGCGTCACAATATTTTAAGTCCAGTGACGCTTGCTGACGCGCGCAGCTCGGAAAAAATAATAGCAGCATGCCCACCTAATATTAATCAACAACAATTTTAAGATCTCTCTGAATAAAATGATAAGCACCACTTACTACAAGTAACTCTGGGTGTTCACAATGTAATTGCTTTAACTTCTGAATGCCATTCTCTGCATTTTCATCATAAGCTTGACAGACAGCTTCGAGAATTTTTAATAACAAAGAAACTTCTGTTGTTTGCGGTACTGCAAGTAAGGCAGTAATATACTCTCTTATCATGAGCAGAAGTGCATTATCTTCTGAGCTGCTCAACTCTGCAATTTTTTGCCAAATTTGCGGATGATCTTGAAAATCCTCTAACTGATTGATTAAGTCAACAACGACATTTTCAACGGTGAGGGGGTTATCGAGGATAGTAAAATTTCGTAAAATTTCTCTTCTCTGTGGACAGTCTTTTGCAAGAAATGTCTCATCTAACGTAACAAATGGAATTTTTTGGAGTGCTTCTGAATCTTCTTGTGTCGTAATGACAGCTAATGTTTGTAGCAGTTCCGATTTATCTGCTTGGCAATACTGCTGCACAATTTCAGCGGCTTTTTGCCATTGATTGATTTTCACATACAGATGCACAATATTAGCAACCAAGCCACTGTCATAACTTTCATTTAATGCCATCATTAATTGATCGATAATCGCATTAGCAGGACAGTAAAAATGAGCGCCTGCACTTAATGTCGATAACCAGACACGTGCTCGCCAACGCTCATTCGCTGGATTTGCACTCAGCGTAATATGTGGAAAGAGTCGCTCAATATCAAATTTATTTTGATATTTTGCTAAGTATTTATCTACAACACCCCGAGTAGCATTTTTTACTTTTTCTTGTTGTGCCGACATAGCATCATGATGCACCCTGTAATAATACAGCACGGTAGGCACTGCAATTGCTTTTGTACAATCTGCCATGCGTACCCACATATCTAAATCTTCTGCATATACCAAATTTGCATCATAAGGCCCTACTTTTCTGGCTAATTCAGCACGATATAGAAATGATGCATTGCCTGCGTTGCAAAATAATAAATGTGGTAAGTCAAAACGAATATCACGATTCACAAATAAAAATTTGTCTGTTGCATCAATGCCAGCATAGTAGCTAAATGCATAACCCACATCCGATGCAGCATTGTCTAATGCTTTCACTAATTCTTCTAACCAATTAGGCGATACCACATTATCAGTCGAAGTCCATGTCCAGTATTGCCCTGCTGCTGCTGCAAAACCGTTATTCAATGCGGTTGGCAACCCTTGGTTTGCTTGATTGATAATTTTAATTTTTGGATTTGCGATGGTTTTTAATATTTCTGCTGTTTGATCTTTTGAGCCATCATTGACAATAATCAATTCGAAATCTTGATACGTTTGTTTTAAAAGTGTGTCAATGGCTTCTGGCAAGAAATGAGATTGGTTATAAGTAGGTAAAACGACGCTGACTTTGACGGTTGCTGTCACAGACACGCTCCATGCTCATAATGTATTGCACTGATAAATAAATTACCATGTTAACTCACCTAAAAGCAAGTTTACTTGCTTTTCCTCATCAAATTGTTTTAGGGTAATAGTTTGGTTATAACGCTAGACACGGTGGTAATGTATGAAGTTACTCATTGTCTTAGGAACACGTCCTGAAGTAATCAAGCTTGCACCTGTCATTTTAGAAACAAAAAAGCATAGAAATGTAGAACTTTTGATTTGCTCTGCGGGGCAACACCGCGAAATGCTGCAACAAGCATTAGCCGCATTTGACATTACCCCCGATATCACACTTGATGTGATGCGAGAAAATCAATCTCTCTCAGATTTAACATCTGCGCTCATGCTAGCACTAACTGAGACGTTCAAATGCTATCGCCCGGACTGGATCATTCTGCAAGGCGATACGACAACAGCCTTCATGGCAGCTATTGCAGCCTTTTATTTAAAAATCAAAATTGCGCATGTAGAAGCTGGATTGCGTACTAACAATCTAGCGAGCCCTTTTCCTGAAGAAGCCAATCGTCAATTGATCAGCCGTCTCACGAATTTACATTTTGCTCCCACTGAATCTGCGGCCAATTTTTTGTTAAAAGAAAATATTAACAGCAAAAATATTCTGATTACGGGTAATACGGTAGTTGATGCAATTAAAATGATTGTTAACAAATGGCAACTGTATCCGCCATTATTATCTGAAAAAATTTTATTAATGGCTCAGAAAAATTTTGCGCTTATCACCTGCCACAGACGCGAAAGTTTTGGGCAGCCTTTGTTAGAAGTCTGTCAGGCGTTACTGCAACTTTCAAAAAAATATCCCGATATGCATTGGATTTTACCCGTGCATCCTAATCCCAATGTCTCTGATGTTTTTTATAGAGAATTAAAAAACACAAAAAATATTTTTTTGATTGAGCCTCTCGATTATGAAACCACGTTATTTTTAATGAGTAAAGCACGCATTGTATTAACCGACTCCGGTGGAATTCAGGAAGAAGCGCCCTCTTTTGCGGTACCTGCCGTTGTCATGCGCAATCACACCGAGAGACAAGAAGGCATAGAAGCCGGTTTTGCTATATTGGCGGGAACAGATGCAAATAACATTATTGATGCAACTCGTTACTATCTGGATTTCGCGGATATTCATAGCAATTTAACACAGCTGCCAAACCCTTATGGCGATGGCGACGCCAGCACACGCATTCTGGCTGCTCTGTTAACATATGAAGTTTCTACTGCCATGGCGTAAGGAGTTAACGCCCAACACGCTACTTATGTTGGTTTTATTTCGTTAGACGAACAGCCATCAATCCAACTGGCTTATCGACAGGCTTTGATTGCAGAAAAAATTTCTGACTAGACCCTCTGAGATCCTGGCACGCTTTTTCAAACGTAGCAATAGTCTTATCATTGATCTTATTGACTTCTAATTTTCGCAGAATCTGACAAAGTGCTCCTACAGGGCTCTTTGCAATGGCATCCAATCTTTTTGCAGATTGAATTATTCTAGTAGTCTGTTCTTTGCTTGTTAAGCTTTCATCTTTTCTAATCGCTTGCAGGTTTTTTACAGAGGAATCATTCGGGTCTAAGCGTGAAAGCAGCGCATCTAACACAGCGATAAATTTATCAAATACCAGCAAAGGATCGATATCAAGATCCTCCTCCGAATCACTGTCTTCAATTGCAATATCAGATCCACTCACACCATGTCGACTCAGTTTTTTATTAACATCTATCGCTCGACTTTCGGAGTTTAGCTTTGTCGAGAGATCGGCACTATAATGCGATTGTGATTGCTCAGATACGTTTGCTGCAGCAGCTTTGATCTTGCCATAACGCTGAGCGAATAAAAGTATATTTTGACTTGCTTCAGGATCAAAACTAAGACGCTTATTACCCTTCTTCTTTAAAGAAGAAACATCCTCGCCCACTAGTTGGTCTGGCAATGCGCTCTGACTATGCACGGTATACAATCCAGTAAGATAATAATAGATTGTATAATATACAGGAAAAAGCTTAAGATTTGATTAATCGTGGAAAAAAATGGTCCACTCCCATGTTTTTATGCTTAAATATTGATCTATTTCTTGCCGTAACCCAAAAATATGCGTAAAATTCATGTCCTCTTATTCATTCTAGTCATCCAATCTTAAGGTACCCCATGCTAAAACACTTCATGCTTGCTGCAGCACTGATACTTTCTAGCAATCTCTACGCGGATTGTTCGTTTAAAATTATCAATGATTCAGACCTTGATTTTGCAACACTGAACCCAAGAGGCACCATCGGCGACTTACTTATCCCGCTTTGCACCCAAAACCCAAATAAAGATATGCAAACATTAACAAATTGCGCAAGTCGACCTGATCAAACGCTATATATTTATCCGCACGAAAGCACCACCTGTTCACAAGTCAATAACAAGCCCGTGTATCTACACTTGATAGCAATTAAAAAACAATGTGTATCACAACCGCAAACAACACTAGGTTATGTTGAATTGCATTACCCTACCGATTTTACATGTGAATAATTAGGAAAATTTCGCCCATGAGACATACAAAAAAAATACTTCATTCCCATTTCTTATCTATTATCATTGGTTTTGGCACTGCGTTTTCTGCGTCTACCAGCCAGGCTGATCAAGATACCATTAGTTTATTTCCATTAGACAATTACAATCAATCCATTTCCGCGTGGATCAAACCGAATGATCCGGATTTTGATAAACCATTATTAAATGCCGAGATGCAAAAAAAGCGTTTTGATATTTTCTTAGATCATTACATTGGTTCTTCTTCACCGTGGAATGCAGATTATATCAATAAACTCTTACATCAAGCGCCGCCCAATGATTTTAAAACCGTAGAACAAAGTATTATTACAAATTTTAACAACGATGGTAAATCCGCTGATCAAATTGGTTATGGTGAAAATTTTCATCCTTACACAGCTGAGTGGATCAATGACATCAGTAATAATATTCATATCTCGCAATTAGATGGTTTAACATATCAAAGTCATAATCGTGCTATTGTGGTTGATAACTTGCACGCACGTGTTTTACCGACTGATGATGTGCATTTTTATAGTTATAAACTTGCTGGTCAAGGTTACCCTTTCGATAATTTGCAAATGTCAGCACTGTGGGCTGGTACTCCCGTTTACATCTTGGGCGAATCACGTGACCAAGCATGGATGTTAGTTGTGACACCTGATTTTATTGCTTGGGTGAAAAGTAGTAGCATTGCACGCACGGATAGCTCTTTTATTAATACGTGGACGACTGCTGCCAAAAACAAATTGGCTGCCATTACGCATACAAAAACCAGTTTAATTGATAACAACGGAAAATTTATTTTAAGCGCTTATGTAGGTACTGTATTTCCAGCAACAGCTACGTCAGCCGGTATGGAATTACGGGTTCCCGTTATGGATACTGAACACAATGCAACAATAAAGACAGCATTAGTCAATTCAGACAATGCGGTTACCATGCCACTCACGGCTTCGCCACATACTTTTTCTGCGATCATGAATACAATGATTGGTAGACCTTATGGCTGGGGCAGTATGTATTTTTATAATGATTGCTCAGCAGAATTAAAAAGCTTATTGACACCGTTTGGAATTTGGCTGCCAAGACATTCATCCGACCAAGTCACTGTCGGGAAAATGGTTGATAAGTCAGCTGATTCAACCGAAAATCGCTTGTCCTATTTAATGGCGAATGGTCATCGTTTTTTAACACTGATTTATATTGGTGGCCATGTGGTCATGTATGTCGGTAATTATCCGAATCCCAATAATAATCAAACATGGATGGCAATGACTTATCAAAATGCGTGGGGCATTAGTCCAAATCCACCAACAAGACGATCTGTTATTGGTAAATCTGTTCTTCTGCCGATGTTGTTACAATATCCGGAAGATACCAGTCTCGTTTCACAGGCGGGAAAAAAATACTTTCAAGTGTCAGATCTCAATGAATTGCCGAGTGCCAATGTATTGCTGCAACAACAATCTATTAATTTACGGTCGTTGATGTATCCAGCATCGTTATCTGATTAATAGTTACGTAGGGTGGACAAGCGCAGCGTGTCCACCCTACGACTCACTCAATGGTAAAGTAAAACGAAAAGATGCCCCACCGCCGCTTCTATTTTCTGCCCAGATTTTTCCGCCATGCGCGCGGATAATTTGATAACAGATGGCAAGTCCCAAACCTAATCCTCTTTCTGTCTTTAACATGCGACCACGATAAAATTTTTCAAATAATTTTTCTACTTCGTCTGCCACTATCCCTGGACCTCGATCTTCGATGCTGACGATAACATGATTTTTTTCTAGCATAGCTGAAATATCAATGGGCGAATTAGGTGGTGTGAATTTGATAGCATTATCAATCAAGTTGATAAAAACTTCTTGTAACAAGGTATTATCATAGGGAATAGCGGCTAAATCAGCTGGAATAGTAATATTAACAGGCCGCTTTTCTAGCTTCGTGGCTAACATTTTCATGACAGTCGTCATGGTATCTTGCAGCGAATACGGTTGCTTTTGTAATTTTACTTCTTCGGATTCTAAGTAATTAATTTGTAATAAATTATTGATTAGCCGGCTAAGCTGCTCTGATTCAGCATAAATATTTTTTCCTAATTTCTTAATGGCGGCTGCATTTAATTCCTTAGCCATCTCTATTTGTGTACTTGCAGAACCCATAATAGAGGCTAATGGCGCACGCAGATCATGTGAAACAGCTTGTAAAACGGCGTCACGCACGCGCGTTGTTTCCATTTGTAATGCCGATCTATTGGTTCTTTCTTGCAATCTGTCCACTTCTATAGATAATGCAATTTGATTGACGCATAATTCCAACAGTCGCATTTGTTCAGGCGTAAATAAGCGCTTGGCTCTCGGCTGCACTCTTAATACACCCATGGTGTCTTGTGACCCTAATAATGGCATATAAATTGCATTTGAAAAAGGCAATGTATCTGTTCCGAGCCCAGCTATTTGACCCAGCTCATAAACCCACTGCGCGACACTTTGTTCTTTTGGATCTAACGTTATATTTGTTTTATCCATGGCATGAATTTCAAGATGGTTTTTTTTCGGTAATAATGCAATCACGTCACTAGTAAACGTTTCATCAATATACTTATTACCAATCTCCAGCAATTTATCCGTACCACGCGTATTCGCTAACTGACGACTTAATGTATATAGAGACGATGTTTGATGCTCAATGTATTGCGAAGCTTCTGCTTGACGACGTGTCAGAATAGTCAAATGACTAATCACTTGGGTTACTAATAACATTACCAAAAGCGTAAAGGAATATTCGATATCGGAAACAACAAAACTATAAAATGGCGGAATAAAGAAAAAATCAAACGCTAACACACTTAGCACGGATGCCATGATGGAAGGACCTGTTCGACCATACAAAGCAACACACATCACACCCAATAAGTAAACCATAATCAAATTGGCGGCTTTCATATAGGGAAAAAGTAAAAAATCAATAAACGTAGCGATAGCCACCACACCCACGGCAATCCCATACGTTGCCCATGGCACAACTGGATTCGTTGGCATCCATTTTGGCTGTCTGGTTTTATCAATCTTAGCGGTCATAATGTATATATCGATTTCGCCAGAATTACGCACTAATTCATCGGCTAAACTGCGATGAAATAGACTTTGCCAACGAGGACGTATGTGTTTCCAAATCATGATCTGCGTGACATTCTGATCTCGGGCAAAATTTATAATTTCTTTGACAATATCAAAACCCGATAATACTCGTGTTTCTGCGCCTAATTGTTCCGCAACGCGAAGATGTTGGATTGCGCTATTACGTTGTTCTTCTGATGCTTGATGTTGTGGCGTTACTACATTCACAGCAATCCATTCTGCTTTTGCATTTGCAGCAGCACGACAAGCTGCACGCACAAGTTTCAGTGAGTCCGGCTCAGGACCCACGCACACTAGTATTTTTTCACGTGTTGGCCAAATATATTGTATGCCTTCACCTTGTCGGTATAAAAGTACTTGTGAGCCTACACGTTCAGCAGTAAGACGCAATGCTAATTCACGTAAGGCAATCAAATTGCCTTTACGGAAAAAATTTTTCTGCGCTAACACAGCTTGTTCAGGATAATACACTTTACCTTCTTGCAAGCGTTTTAAAAGATCCTCAGGTGGTAGATCAATCAGCTCGATGGTATCTGCCATTGCCAGCATAGAGTCTGGTACAGTCTCCTGCACTGGGGCATGAATAATTTGGGCAATATCATCACTTAAGCTTTCGATATGTTGCACATTCAACGTGGTATAGACATTAATGCCACGATCTATTAATTCTTTAATATCTTGCCAACGTTTTTTATGACGGAACCCAGGCGCATTGGTGTGTGCCATTTCATCCACGATGATTAGCTGTGGGTTGCGATGCAATGCTCTATCAATATCGAGCTCCACTAATGTATTGCCGTGATAATCAATCACTTGACGTGGCAATACTTCCAAATGTTCTAATAGCGCGTTAGTTTCTTGACGACCATGTGACTCTGCGACACCCACCACGACATCAATCCCTCGCGCGGCTTGAGTCAGTGCATCTTGCAACATCGTGTAAGTTTTACCAACACCGGGAGCGGCACCGAGATAAATTTTCAGTTTACCTCCTTGCGCTTGATGCTGCTCTTCTTGTACGCGTCTTAATAACACATCGGGATTCGGTCGTTCGTTTTCCATGTGGATGATAACTCTCGCGATGACAGCAATAAGTATTTACCCTAAGAATGCGTTGTATTTTCAATCATCAATAGATATAATGATCTAAAATCACTCAATTAGAGACTAGAAAATGTCAAGCACTAGAAAACCGCTTGTTTTTAATGATAAAACCGCTGAAAAGATCTATCACGACCTTCTCCAAAATCCTCCTAAAAATCTCATAGATGATCCCAGATATCAAGAACTACTAGGTCGCTACAGTGATTTTTCTACTGAAGCATATTACGTATTAATCCCTCTTTACATGCACTTAGGCGAATATGAATTAGCACTACGAAAGGTGCGCGCCGCTGAAAAAATAGTGGGAATAAATTTTACTTATTTTCTTGATCACAGCATACCTGTAAACATGCGTGAAGAATTTTTGTTTTCAGCCAATATGATTGATCGGCTAGAGTTATTAGAAATTAATCGTATCACAACTTTAAGAGACGCCAATCATTTTGGTAAAATAGTCATCGGTAATTTATCAGATGAGCTTCTTGTAACTTCTAATAATTACGATTGCCTTATTGCACCCTCCATTGAAAATGATATCAGAGCATTACTTGATGAGCGTTTTGCTGATTTTAGCCGACGTTTAGTCACTTATGTAGAAGCCTTTGTGAAAGACTTATTAGAATATCCTAAAAATACAGGACACACATTTCACGCTACTTCTCATTTTTATTCCGCTACACAAACGTTAGGTGAAAATATTCAAGAGCAAGTCATCAAAAAAATAACCATGCATAAACCTGATCCACGGATTTGTTTATCGGCTGTAGAGAGTTTCGAGAGCCTATTAAAAGAGTTTCTCACGAAACTAGAAGAAGGTCATAGCAAGCAATATTTAGGGCGTTTTTGTGCCTTTTTCAGTATGGAAGCCCCGGCCTCTTTAGAGGCGGTGAAAGCCATTAATTTTCGTAAAATTATTTGCGACGGCATGTTTATTGCGTATCGTAATCAACTACAAAATTCTGCAGATCATGATCTTGCTAATTTTTGCAATGATAAACAAAATTGTGTTTCATTGCGCCATATGGATGCCATGGAAAATGAAATCTTGCAGAGAGCGTTTAATAATAATCGCGGATACTTGATAGCGGGTTTAAAAAATCGTTATCAAAGCATGTATCCTGAAAGAGTAAAACATTTTGAAAAGAAAGTCACAACAGCTTATCACACGCTTTTAGCAACTAGAACTGATAATGAGTTAATCGCACTGATCACTCTCGGCCATAATCCGCTGGATGTTGCCAAAGAAGCTATTGCACGAGTAAAAATAGCGCCTGCTAAAATTGAGTTGATAGATTACGTGAAAAATGCGGTCGCTAATATGCAATCTGACTCTTCTTGGAAAGCACAATGGCTTACTGAAATTGAGCACGAAGCTCAATCTGTTCTTAATATCAGTGCAGCAACCACTGCCTCATCAATGCGATACATGCGTTAAATCATCCTAAGCCCACGTCTCTCACCGTGTTTGTTGCGGTGATTGAACGTGATGCGGAAAATAGTTATTTAGCTGCGAATAGCGTGCGAAAACAGATTTAGCGGATTGATAGGGTTGTGTTATAGGAAATAGCATTGATAATTCCTATAGGCAATTTCGCTAACCATCTTATATAATCACCCCATCAGTTATGTTGACAAGGAAGTTGTCATGAAAAAAATCGTGATGTCTGGCGCAGTTTTTTCCTCTCTGCTCCTAAACGCCACTGTTGTTATCGCTGGGATAGATAATAAAATCTCACAACCAACGACCACATTACAATGTGATCCCTACATCCATTATGCCTGCTTCGACAAATCGCTAGGCGAAAATTTCTGGACTCGGCTTTGGCGTTATTATCAGTTAGAAATGGGCCATGCAGCAGCACCTGCCGATCCCAACGCCCCTTCATCCCATCGAGTGGGATGGCCAGCGACTCCCGAGTCTACACCACCCATGCCATTTACTGAATGGCCTTATGGTGCTACTACCTCAATTGGAGTAAGCCGCCCCAATTCGGTAGACAGTCCTCTTATGACGAGTATTGCTAATACATCGGCTGGCAAATGGCTGCAGCGTAACAACATCCAAATTTATGGCTGGGCTAATGCCGGCGGCAACGTTAGCAGTAACACTGTAAAACCGGGTGGCAATGCACCGATAGCATATATGTATACGCCTAATCAACTGCAGTTGGATCAGCTTGTTCTCTATATGGAGCGCGTGCCCGATACGGTACAAACAGACCACCTCGATTGGGGATTCCGACTGTCTGGACTGTATGGTGAAAACTACCGCTATACAACTGCATATGGCATTTTTAGCAATCAGCTTTTACATAACAACGCCGTTAATGGTTATGACGTTCCAATGGAGTACGGTGAATTATACATTCCACAGGTTGCTGAAGGGCTGCTCTTACGTTTTGGACGTTATATATCTATTCCTGACATCGAAGCACAACTTGCGCCGAACAACTATATGTACTCCCATTCAATGACCTACAGTTTCGACAACTATACTAACGAAGGTATTGTTGGCAGCTTAGCGCTTACCAAAAATTTTATCGTACAACTTGGTGTAGTCGAAGGATCGGATACGGCTATATGGAATGGAGGTCAACGAGTCACTAATCCCGCTCCGAATCCGTTATATCCTGGCTCAACATTTCTAAAAGATCCCGGTGCTCAACCTTCGCTTGTGGCTTGCATGCGCTACACTTGGAACAATGGCAATGATACGATTTATCCTTGCATGGATGGAATCAATAGCGGCCGATGGGGTTACAATAATCTGCAGTGGTATGGATTAACTTATTACCACAAGTTCAACGACAAGTGGCATATCTCGTACGAAATCTATGAGACACATCAAAACAATGTGGCTAACCTAAATAATCCCATTGCAGCTGCCGCCATTGCCGCGGGAGGTACGCCATTCTCACCACAGTACATGCCTTTCAATGCACCTAATGCTGCACAGTGCAGTAACCCATCTAGCCTTACCTGCACTACAAAAGCGGTTGGTACCGTGGCTTATATAAATTATCAATTTTCGCCGCTCGATAATATCTCATTCAGACCTGAATTTTTTGATGATGAACAAGGGCAGCGCACAGGTACGAAAACCCGCTACGTCAATTTCGGAATAGGCTGGCAACACTGGTTATCACCGCAAGTCGAACTCCGTCCTGAAATTGACTATGACTATGCGCTTGACCGGAATGCATTTAATGGCAACGCGAATGTCGGAACCGCTCCCAATAGACATTACACCGCACTTGGAGCGATGGATATTATCGCGCATTTCTGAAAACCGCAGGGTGGGAAAAGCACAGAAATGTAGCCCGTATGCAGCGTAGCGTAATACGGGATGGTGTACGCAAAATCCCATATTACGCTACGCTGCATACGGGCTACATTGACATCAAATGCTCTGCAATCGGCCCTAAGGCAAGTACAGGGAAAAAAGTCAACGCACCCAAAACAATCGTCACACCAATCAGAAATACAATAAATAACGGCGTATGTGTTGGCAGAGTTCCTAAATTACTTGGGGTAATTTTCTTTCTCGCCAGTGATCCTGCAACGGCCAACACAGGGATGGCAATCCAGTATCTCCCTAATAGCATAACGATGCCGCCCAACATATTATAGAAAGGTGTATTAGCATGTAATCCAGCAAAAGCACTACCATTATTATTCATCATCGATGTAAATGCATAAAGAATTTCAGTAAACCCGTGTGCGCCTGGATTAGCAATAGCATCAGTACCAAGATGCGTCGCCGATGCAACAGCGGTACAAAACAACACGACAAGCGGCATGAGTAAAACAGCAAAAGAAGCCATTTTCATTTCATATGCTTCAATTTTTTTGCCTAAGTAAGTGGGCACGCGTCCCACCATAAGACCGGCAACAAAAACAGCAATAATGACCAACATCAACATGCCGTATAAACCAGATCCCACACCACCAAACACTACTTCGCCTAAATGCATTAGCCAAAGAGGCACGAGACCACCCAAAGGAGTATAGGAGTCCAGCGTGGAATTCACAGAACCATTCGATGTTGCAGTGGTAATGGCAGTCCAAAGCGCTGAATTAACAATACCAAAACGCGTTTCTTTGCCTTGCATATTTCCACCCGGATAAAGATCGTGTTTTGGCGCTTGATCAATACCCAGTGGCGCGAACGCGAGATTACCTTGTTGCTCAAAAATAGCGGTAGCAAATACCATGGGAATAAACAGTAACAACATGGTAATTAATATCGCCCATCCTTGCCGTCTATCATTCACCATCACGCCAAAAGTATAACAAAATGCCGCTGGGATCAGTAATAACGCTAACATTTCAATAAAATTCGTTATCGCATTGGGGTTTTCAAAGGGATGCGCTGAGTTAGCATTAAAAAACCCACCGCCATCCGATCCTAATTGTTTAATGGCAATCTGTGAAGCAACAGGCCCCATGGGAATGACTTGCTCGGTTACCGTTTTGAATTGACTCTTTGTACCAACCTGTGTCGCTTGTTCGGCAGGTGATAGTTGATAATGAATAGGCTGAATTAAATCGATTTTTTGATAGGGTTTAAAATTCTGAATAACACCTTGGGAAGCAAGAACAACAGCAATAATAAACGAAAGCGGCAATAAGATATAAAGCGTTCCCCTGACTGTATCTACCCAAAAATTACCTAAGTCTTTGGTTTCCCGACGTGTTAACCCCCGTATAAAAGCAATTAACAATGACATACCTGTTGCAGAAGAAAGAAAACACTGCACCGTAATAGCAGTCATCTGCGTAAAATAACTTAACGTCGTCTCACCACTATACGCTTGCCAACTGGTATTACTTGCAAAGCTCACTGCTGTATTGAAAGCGAGATCAGGCGCTACAGCAGAAAATGTTTGTGGATTGAAAGGCAAATATCCTTGCATACGTTGAATAACATAAACAGCAAGCAAGCCAAATAAATTAAAAATCAGCATAGCAGATAAATACGCTTTCCAATCCATGTCTTTCGTCGGATTAATTGCACAAATACGATAAGTGGCATTTTCTAGCGGCTTGACCAACCAACTTATTCCGCAAGATTTCCCTTCGTATACTCTCGCCATGTACCAACCTAATGGTTTGACGAAAACCAACATCACGACAAGAAATAAAATAATCTGTTCAATTCCATTTAAAGTCATTATGACAGAGCTCCATATCGTTTATGTAGTTCTAGATTGATCTCAAGTACATTAATAAATTTTTCGCCCGCAAGCCCTGCAAAAGGCGCTTGTGCATTTTTTTGTAATATTTGTTCTATCGCATTTTTTAAGTCGGCGGGGTTACGCTTTAAGTTATTCGCCCATTTAGCAGCAACACGATCAAGCTGAAATTCGGCATTTTGTAAAGTAATATGAGGATCAAGTCCTGAACCACTGGTTGTCACAAAATCGCCCGGGACATCTTGTAGAACAACATCAGGATGGTCTTGACGCCACATATCAAAAAAAATAGATTGAATATCTACACCAGAGCCAACAAGTTCAATGGTAGTGTCGGTTTTACCATTCACTGTGCGACTCACTGCAGCAGGAAATTTACCCGGATTTTTTTTAGATAAATTCTGAAAAAAAACAACGGCTACATCTGCCGCTTTTGGCTGAGAGTGGGCAACAACCGCTGCGTGCGCCTTCATCCACGTATCAACATAAGCAGCGTGCAGTGGATCTGCATTCACCCAAGCAGTAACAAGCGAATGATGAAGCGTTGCCCATTGTGCCACGATATGGTGTTTACCCTGAAAAGTATCTTGTTGAAACCATTTTGCAAGATCAGGCGCAACAGATTTTCCATTTTGATATTTTGCAATGGGTCCCAGTGTACGCGCAATACGATCACGTAATGCATAGTTAGAAGCTGCTAATGCTGAAGAAGCCGATGCGGATGCATCATAGGATGCTGCAGACGGACGCGGTTGAAAATATTCTTCTTTCGTAAATGGCTGTGCAATCAGCTGAGATCCTATTACCTTACCATCCGCATCCTGCAAAAGACTGCCGTTTGATTGAAAAGGAAAAACTGTTTGTCCAATGATCCATAAAGCAAATGGATAAATGCCACAGATAATGACGACAAGAATTGTTAGCAGAAAAACACTTTTTGAAAGAGATTGCCACATGTGTAGATTTTCCCTGTATTAGGTTCTGTCTTTCTAATCTGAGCCGCGACCGTTAGGGAGCGTATATGCGCTTGCTGACGCGCGCGGCTCGGTACGAGACAGAATTAGCGTCAATTTTCTAACTAACCCAATTTAAATTTACCATTATAATATCAATTAATTTAATACCCACAAACGGCAATATCACACCGCCCAGCCCCCAAAAAAGCAGATTCCTACGTAACAGCGCATCTGCACCGAGCGCTTGATAACGAATTCCATTCAGTGCGACAGGAATCAAGGCGGGAATAATTAATGCGTTAAAAATCACAGCCGATAAAATGGCAGAAGTCGGTGAATGTAAATGCATAATATCAATGACACTCAACCAAGGTAACGTACTGGCAAAAAGCGCTGGAATAATCGCAAAATATTTGGCGACGTCATTCGCGATTGAAAACGTAGTCAATGAACCACGCGTTATTAACAGTTGTTTGCCGATTTCTACTACTTCAATTAACTTGGTAGGATCACTGTCTAAATCAACCATATTCGCAGCTTCTTTTGCGGCTTCCGTCCCTGCATTCATAGCCACAGCAACATCTGCTTGCGCAAGTGCCGGAGCATCATTGGTGCCATCACCCATCATGGCGACTATCTTTCCTTCTGCTTGTTCTTTACGAATGTATTCGAGTTTTTTGGCCGGTGTGACTTCCGCAATATAATCATCAACACCCGCAAGTGCTGCAATTGCCGCTGCGGTGCGAGGATTATCGCCGGTGATCATGACAGTCCTAATTCCCATTCTGCGCAGACGCGCAAAACGTTCATGGATATGCGGTTTTAAAATATCCTCTAAAACCACAACACCCACAATCATATTACCCTCTGCCACCAACAACGGCGTCGCGCCTTTATTTGCCGTGCGCTCTACTAATGCATCCAACTCAGTGGGGATAGTCCCGCCATGGCTCTTCACAAATTTTATAATGGCATCAGGCGCACCCTTTCTTATTTTGCGGCCATTCGGTAAATCAACACCACTCATACGCTCTTGCGCTGTAAATGGGAGGAATATTGATTTTTCTGGAACGTTGATTGGCATTTTGCTTTGCTTTTCATACAGCTTTAAAATACTTTTTCCTTCGGGTGTATTATCTGTCGCGGATGCCTGTGCCGCCATCATACCCACATCATCCATTGCATATTTTCCAACAGGAATAAATTGTGTAGCACTGCGATTTCCTAATGTAATCGTGCCGGTTTTATCGATTAACAGAACATCAACATCGCCTGCCAACTCAACAGCTTTACCACTGTTCGCAATAATATTCG
>Ga0206815_1044_pt1 | contig 36511 bp, 39 predicted proteins | sample Alteio_BWOrgCont_91_FD_152864 | JGI IMG/M metagenome (GOLD analysis project Ga0206815, IMG submission 152864) | Enriched cells from forest soil in Barre Woods Harvard Forest LTER site, Petersham, Massachusetts, United States -... | ecosystem: Environmental > Terrestrial > Soil > Temperate forest >...
TAAAAGCCCCAGAACGGATTCCACACCCTGCCGGACGGCCCTGTGGGCGTTATCGCTCCAAATCATTTCGGGACGGTCTTCGTGGAGTCCGTCCTGGCGGAAGCTGACGCCGGCGATGGAACTTAAAAGCCAAAGGACCGCGAAGCGTTCCGAACAGGCGGGGCTTTCCAGGATTTCATAAAGGAAGGGGACAACCCGGGCGGTCACCTCGTAAACCCTGCCGTGATAGCAGATGTGCCCAAAAAGGTCATGAACGGCCCGCTTTTGCGATGGTTTATCTTTTGAGACTAATTGGAAGAGAAGCGGAGGAAGATTGGACGCGGGACCGTTCCGGTGTCGGACCTTATCCCAATTGATTTTACTGAGGCCTTCTAACATTCAAGATGCCTTTAATCAGTTTTTCCGGATTCACGCTGAACATCTCTGAAACACGAAAAAAAGTACTCAACGAATGGGGCCGCCCCGACTCCAGCTGTTGATAGTGGCGCACGGAGAAACCATGTCCAATCACGTCTTCCTGGACCATTTTTCGCGCGAGCCGCAGCTTGCGGTATCGTTTCCCTAATTTTTCAAATTCTGTCTGGTACTCCAACTCAAACCCTCCCTTAGGGATCAAAAGAATCGCATGGTTAACGTCAAATCACCACGAGCAGTAGAACGTAAAATTAACCCCTAATTAACAGTTAGAAATAATCTCGGGGCGATTCAAGGGTTAAAAAAGGAGGAGGGAATAATCAGCGGGAAGAATAAAACGAAATCGGCCATAAAATGTTCAAGAAACGAATGGGCACGGCATCCGGCGCTCAACACCGGGATAAAACGGCTGAACAAATTTTCCCGGTTTACTTTATAGGACCCCCTTGATTTTTTAATCAGACCCGCTTTTGCCCCGCGGTTAGGCGGGGGGACGCAGTTCCGTGAACCATTCGTTTTCCACGTGTTCAATAGCGGCGTAAAGTTCATCCAGGTCGCGGGGTTTCACCAGGTAAAAATCCGCGCCCAGCGCGTAGACCTGGTTCATGTCGGCCTCGGATTTCGAGTTGGTCAGCACGATGATGGGTATGTCGTCATAACCCGAATCGGCGCGGATTTCGCACAACACTTCCCATCCGGATTTTTTGGGCATGCTTAGATCTAAAAAGATAATGTCCGGCCGGTAAGGCGCCGTGAAAAAACCCTCGCCCCGGAGGCAATCTATCGCTTCCTCCCCGTCGATCGCCAGGGACATTTGAACGGGCCAACGGGAAGTCTTAAAGACCTGCTGGACTAAAACCACGTCGGCCATGTTATCTTCCGCCATTAAAACCTGAATCGGATCGGTTTTATTTAAAGTCATCGTAGCCATAAAGCCTCCTTTAAGAGCTCCTACTTAAAGTTTAAAAATCTAACTTTTAGGAAGTCAAGCGGAGGACATGATTTCAAATGCGGGAAAACCAGTATTGGCGGGCCATTTTTAAGTGAAACGGTTTACTTGTTGTTAAGTCAGGGTCTTCGTTTCCGAAAGGTCTTCATCCACTGTTCCCGCAAAATTTTAATGAGTTCAGCGAAGCCCTCAAAATCAAAGGGTTTCACCAGGTAATGGTTCGCGTTTAAGCGGGCGGCCCAATCCTGGTCCAGATCGCTCTCCGAACTGGTCAAAACAATCACCGGAATATTTTTAAAATCGGGGCTTTGGCGGATTTCGTTCAACAGGGTCAATCCGTCTTTGCCGGGCAGTTTTAAATCCAAAAGAATCACATCGGGCCTTGTGGCGGCGGAATAAATATTTTTTTTGTTCAAAAAATCAAGAGCCGCTTCCCCGGTGGATACCGAGTTTAAACGGCTGGGAAACCCAGCCTTTTTCAGCGCCTGTTTTAAAAGACGGGCGTCGCCGTCATTGTCTTCCACCTGGAGGATTTCAAGAAACCGGCCGACGATCTTAATACCTGGTGCCATGGATAACCTTTCGTCGATATTGAAATGGATACCATCAAAAATAGTTTACTATCTCGGCTGCCGGGAGGGCAATTGAGCCGTTTGAAACCAGTAATTTCTCAGCAAACCCATCAAACTCACCAGGTCTAAATAATCCAGCGGTTTGGTAAAAAAAGAATTCGCGCCTTCCTGGTAGCTGCACAAAATGTCCTCTGGATTATCCGAATTGGTCAAAACGACCACGGGGATTTCCTTTAACCGGGAATGATTTTTGACAATTTTGAGGGCTTCCCGTCCATCCAGCAGCGGCATGTTGAGATCCAAAAGAATTAAACAGGGCAAATCCGGACTATCGTTGGGATGGGTTGATTTCAGGCTGCCGTTCAAATGGTCGACCAGCGCCTGTCCATCCCCTAAAAAGCGGATCTCATTTTCAACGCCATTGGCCCTCATGGCCTTTTCGATCAGGAAACGGTCTCCTTCGTCGTCGTCGGTGACTAAAATAGAACCGTATTTTATTTTATTTTGCATAAGTCCCCTTTGTTCATATTATTCCACAAGCCGCCTGTGGTCTCAAACTAAACCGTTGAGGTTTCCCGGTCCAGGGGCAGCGTAAAATAAAAAACGGCTCCCTGGCCCGGTTTGGCCTCGGCCCAAATCCTGCCGCCATGCGTTTCGATAATTTTACGGCAAATGGTCAGGCCCATGCCGTCACCGGGATATTTCTCGTTCCCGTGCAGCCGCTCAAACATAATGAATATTTTTTCGCTCTGGCCGGGGTCAAATCCGATGCCGTTGTCGGAAACGGAAAAAATCCATTCGAAATCCTTCCTGGCCGCCTCAATGTGAATTTCAGGAACCCCCTCATCCTTCCGGTACTTAAGGCTGTTGCCGATGAGATTATGGAAAACCAGGGCCATCTGTTCCTTGATGACCGTCATTTCAGGCAAGGGCCCCACGGTTATCCGGGCTCCCGTCTTTTGAATCTCATCACTCAGGTCCGCCTCCGCGGTTTCCACAATGTTCTTTAAATCAGCCGTCTCAAAGGGACTGTCCTTGCGGTCCAGCCGGGAATATTCCATGAGGATATTCAGCAGACGGTACATGCGCACCGAGCTGTCGCTGATAGCTTGAAGATAATACTGGGAGTCCTTGTCCAGGCTCTTTTGGCTGTTTTGGAAGAGCTGGGTAAAATTAATGATTTTGCGCAGGGGCTCTCTCAGATCGTGGGAGGCGATGTGGGTAAAATGTTCCAGGGCGTCCCTTTGGCGGCGGTAAGCCTCGCCTTTACGGCGCCATTCGATGGCGGCCAAAATCGACTTCACCCGGGCTTCCAGTTCTTTTGGATGGAAAGGTTTGAAAAGATAATCATCGGCCCCCGCCTGCCAACCGGCCATCAGGGATTCACGGTCCGTCATGGCGGTCAGGAGCACCACCGGAGTGGCGGAAATTTCTTTGTCGCTTTTGATTTCTTTTGTCAGGCGGATCCCGTCCATCAGGGGCATCATCACGTCGGACAAGACCAGGTCGGGACGCCAGCGCCGGACCAGGGCCAGGGCTTCCACCCCGTTAGCCGCCGCCCGCACGGCGCAAAAGGACGAAAGCAGGCCTTCCACAAAATCGGACATTTCGGGATTGTCTTCCGCGATAAGAACCTTGGGCCTGTCCACCGGCTCATTTACCTGGGCTTTCATCGTCGGGGATTTTTCAACCAGGGGTGTCAGGGGCTTCTTCCCCCCGAAGTCAACAAACGCCGGCTTTTCCTTGGCCCGCGGCGCGGAACAGGTCATCGTGAAGGCACTGCCCTTTCCCGCCCCGCTTTGGATCATCACCGTACCTCCCAGTAGTTGGGCGAATTCCTTGCACATCGCCAATCCTAAACCCGTACCCTCAAACCGCCGGGTCGCGGAGCCTTCCACTTGATGGAATTTCTCAAAGAGGTTCTTTTGATCCTCTTCCGAGATACCGATTCCCGTGTCCGTCACCGTGAGGGTCAGTCCGTCGTCGATCGCGTACAGGTCGACGCTGATTTGGCCGTCCTTGGGCGTGAACTTGACGGCGTTGGAAAGCAGGTTGAATAAAATGCGCTCATAAAGATAGCGGTCCATTTCCACCACCGGGTGGCCGGCGTTCAGGCTCAGCGCCAACTCGATATTTTTTTGCTTCATCAAACCCTTGAAGTCCCAGGCGATGGACCGGGTGAGGTCCAAAATATTGAGAGGCTCCCGCTTGGCTTCCATCTTTTTGGCCGCCACTTTGGAAAAATCCAGAAGTCCATTCACCATCTGGAGGAGCCGTGAGGCGTTGTTGTGGACGATTTGCAGGGTCTCCCTGCGTAAAGCGGATCCCTCGGGAGCGGCCAGGAGGGCCTCCACCGGGGCCAGGATGAGCGTCAGCGGAGTGCGCAATTCATGGCTGACGTTGGCGAAAAAATCCGTCTTGAGCTTGTCCAGTTCCTGCAATTTTTGGTTGGCTTCCTGAACCTCCTGGTTGGTCAGTTCCAATTCGGCGGTGCGCTCGAAAATGCGCTGTTCCAGGCCCGCGTTAAGCTTCTTAATGGCCTTATCCTGGTTTTGAATCTCTGCCAGCATCTGGTTAAAAGCGTCCGTGAGGGATCCCAGCTCATCCGAGCTCATTTTCTCGGCGCGGATGGAAAAATCCCTTTTGTTGGAAACAGCCTGCGCGGTTTCGGCCAAAGCCAGAATGGGCACGGAAACCTGCTTTTGCAGCATGCGCGAAAGCAGGTAAGCCAGTAGCAGGGAGGCCGCGATAATAACCGCCGACAACAGGGCGTAAGCGTGGTAATGCTCGGCCAGGTCCGTCAACTCCGCCTGAACGTAAACCGTACCCAGCCTCCGCTCGCCTTGGACCACGGGGCAAAAAACATCCAAATGCCCGGACCGGAAACCGGACTCTCCGGGCGCCGCGGGAAAAGCGCCGGCCTGGGCGTTCACCGGATACCTGGCGAAAATTTTTCCGTTACCGTCATAAACACAGGCCGCGATCACCCGTTGGTCCGTCCGGAGCGCGCCCAGGACTTCGGCGGCGTCCGTCTCGTTCTGGAAGGCCAGCGACGCCGTGGAGTTGGCCGCGATAATTTTGGCCCGGGTCATATATCCCTGCAGCATTCCCCGGTGAAGCGTGATGATTTCGTAGGTGATAAAAGCCGAACAGGTCAGCAGCAGCACAGCGCCGCTGGTCAACAAAATAACGATAATTAACTTTTGCCGGATGGGAATGTTTCTTAAGGGCATGGTCAATCCCTCCCCGGTTCGACGATGTCGGCCAGACGCAATACTTTGGAGCTGATATCCAGACCACTCCGTTTCGCGGCCGCCAGATTGATCTTGAGGTGTATTTTATTTTTTTCGATGAGGAAGCGGACCACTCCCCCGCGCTGGCTGAAACCTTCCATGTCGCTGACCGTCAGGATAGGGCTGTCCTTTAACGCGTCCAAAACATCTTCCAGCCTGTTGCTTTCCGAGCCGCTGATAAACAAAATCTGGCAGTCCTTGGCGTCCGCCACGCTGTCATAGCGCTCAATGACCAGGGGATGGCCGTCCACCTTTTCACCCTGCACGGTTTCGTCCAGAAAGGACCCAAAAGGGTCGTCGCCCAAAACGCCGATGCGGAAAGGATCATCGGGCTTGTGGAAGGTGGCCGCGGGCCATGCCACAAATTGGGCGAAATTAAAGAGACAGACCGCCTTGATTTGATATTCCTTGGAAATCGGCGGCCGCGCGCGCGCGGGCGCTCCGCCCGCCAACAGCAGGGCTGAAAGGAATAGGCTGGCCAGAATTGTCTTTCGTTGTTCAGCGGCGGTAATAGGCGTCCGCGTTTGGGCCAAAGAGGAATGGGTGAGGAGAAACGATACCGCCGGCGTGAATGTCATCCATTCAAAAAACCGTTTAAGGAATAAAGAACCGATAGGGCCGTGGTGTTGGTCGTTCATAAGAACCACCCCTCTTTGGAGTTGAAAAGAAGAACAAATCGGCATAGTTATCCATATCTTATCACCACAAACCTAACTCCCGATCTAGTCCCCTGTCGGATTTTTTTCTAAAAACCAGCGTAAAACGAAAACTATTTTCAATGAAACCGTTTTCCGGGGCGCTAAAAATCCACCAGCGGACTTTTCAAACGTAATAAAAATTTTACATTTGCCTTTTTAAAATTAGGCGTAAAATCATTTTAGAAGCTCTTCTCCGGCGGTTCTTCCTGCGGGAAATTCACGCTCCGCGAAAAATAAAACACGATTTAATGTCTCCGGCGTCAAAACGGTCTGTTCATTTAGGTAAGCCGGATTTTGAAAAAGGAGGATTCGGATGCCCGCTTCCGTAAACGACGATTCAAAGAAAATCGAGATACTTCATGTGGAGGACAACGCCGGCGACGCCATGCTGATGAAAGAACTTTTTAAAACGTCCCGTTTTCCCATCCGCTTAACTTTGGCCAGAGACGGCGAAACGGCCTTAAATATGCTCAACGACACAAACGCTTTCTCCGGCAAAGGGAAACCCGACATCATTTTGTTGGATTTAAGCCTGCCCCGCCTCAGCGGGCTTGAACTGCTGGAGGAGATTAGAAAAAACAAAAACCTTCGGGAAGTTCCCGTACTCATCATGAGCGCCTCACAAAAAGACCAGGATCTTCAAACCGCCTATCAAAATCACGCCAACTTTTATATTGTGAAACCCGTGGACATGGATCACTTCGCGGTCGTAATGACATATATTGAAAAATTTTGGCTGGCTCGGATACCTTAAGCGGGTCGTTCAGCGTCGCCCTGAACTTTGCCGTGATGAGATAATCTTCTTGAATATCCATTACCTTCCATTAGAAAAAGAGGTAGTTTTATGGATGATTCGGCTCGATCCGCGAAACTAAAGCCATACCTCACAGCGATTTACGTTTTCGCCCTTTACTTTATCGCGGCCAAACTGGGCCTCAAACTGGCCTTTCTGAACGCCAGCGCCACCGCCGTCTGGGCACCCACAGGCATCGCCCTGGCCACTTTCCTGATTTTTGGCAAGCGGTACTGGCCCGCTATTTTCGCCGCCGCTTTTCTGGCCAATTGGCTGACCGCCGGAAACCTCACCACTTCTTTAGTCATCGCCGGCGGAAACACCCTGGAAGGTCTTCTCGGCGCTTTACTGATTAACCGCTTCGCCAATGGCCGCAAAGTATTTGAGCGGTCCGCGGATATCCTTAAGTTTGTCTTTTTCGCTGAAATCATCAGCACCACGGTCAGCCCCTTTATCGGCGTAACCGTTCTCTGTTTGGGGGGGTACGGTAACTGGAATTTATATTGGGATACGTGGACAACCTGGTGGCTGGGCGATCTAACCGGCGCCCTGATCGCGACTCCTTTTCTGATCCTTTGGTATAACAATCCCCGTGTCAATTTCCGGCGCCTACCCCTCACCCTCCTTTCCTTTTTGGCGGTCGGCGTGGTCAGCCAGGCCGTTTTTGGCAACTTGATTTTTCCGAACCAGGACATGGAAGTCGAGTTTCTTTGCATTCCGCCGATGATTTGGATCGCCTACCGTTTAGGCCTCAGGGAATCCGCCACCGCTTCCGTTCTGATGTGCGCCATCGCCCTTTGGAACACGGTCCACGGCGTCGGGCCTTTCGTTCTTTCATCCAAAGATAAATCACTTTTGCTGCTTCAGGTTTTTATGAGCGTCATTTCGATGACCGCCCTGGCCCTGGCCGCGGCCATCGCGGAACGCAAGACCGCGGAGGAAAATCTCGAACGGGCCCACAAGGCGGAAAAACAGCTTCAGGGAAAAATGGAGCTCATTCAACTGCTTCAATCCATCACGGTGGCCGCCAATGAATCCATGACCCTTCCCGAGGCGGTCCAGTTAAGTTTGAGGCTCATTTGCCGCTATCTTGGCTGGCCCGTAGGCCACGTTTATTATGTGGATCAGGACAACCTTCACCAAATGAAGCCGGGCCCCCAATGGTTCATCCGCGACGAAAATAAGTACAGGAACCTGCGCAAGGTCACGGATCAGCGCGTTTTTCAACCCGGCGAGGGTCTGCCCGGCATCGTTTTTACCAGTGCCTCTCCCCGGTGGATTGAGGATGTCATTCACTATCCTAATTTTCCCAGGGCGAAAATGGGATTGGATATCAACGTGGGGGCCGCTTTCGGGTTTCCCGTCATGATTGGTAAAAATGTCGTGGCCGTCCTGGAGTTTTTCACCGATCATCCTGTCCCCCCCAACCAGGATTTGATGGAAAACATGGGCCATGTGGGAACTCAATTGGGCCGGATCATTGAGCGGCACCAGGCCCAGCAGGCTCAAAGCGAATTGGCTTTGCTGGTAGACACCAGTTCAGACTTCATCGTCATGACGAATCCCGAAGGCTACATTTTGTATCTCAACGAGGCTGGACGGGCCATAGTGGGTCTGGAAAAAAATTCCAATACGCGGGTTTTGCGGCATGAGGATTTCATTTTCAAGGACGACATTCCCAAATTACAAAACGAGGTGATTGCCGCCTTGATGACCCGCGGCCATTGGGAAGGTGAATTTCACCTCAAAAACTTTAAAACAGGCAAACCGGTTCCTGTTTATTTTAGCGCGGGAATTTTGAAAGACCCGCAAACTGGCCACCCTACCACTTTGGCGGCTATTGGCCACAACGTGACCGATATCCGGGAAGCGGAAAAAACGCTGAGAGAATCGGACGCCCGCTTCCGTTCCGTCGTTCAATCTTCCCCCAATGCCATCCTGACGGCTGATTCCGATGGAAACATCCTTTCCTGGAACACCGCCGCGGAAGCTATTTTCGGCTTCGCTGAACAGGAGATAACAGGCAAACCTTTCTCGGCCATACTCTCGGCCAAACACCGCGAAACTTATCAACTCAATGAATCCCTTCTTAAAAAACCCCAGGGAGCCCGGCTTTTAGGCAAAACCATTGAGTTGCAGGGACTGAGAAAAACCGGAGTCGAGTTTCCCATTGAACTGTCCTTATCCTATTGGAAAATCGGGGACAAGCTCTATTTTGGCGGCATCATCCGCGACATCACCGAACGCAAAAAAATGGAGGCGCTGCTAAGATCCAATACGGAGCTTCAACAGTTCGCCAATGTGGCTTCCCACGATCTGCAGGAGCCCTTGCGGATGGTGGCGGGTTTTGTTCAGCTTCTCTCCGAGCATTTAAAAGGCAAATTGGACGAGGACGCGAAAGAGTATATGGGCTTCGCCGTGGATGGCGCCAAACGCATGCAGCAGTTGGTCAACGGTCTATTGGAATATTCCCGTGTGGAAAGCCGCGGCCAGTCGCCTCAAGCTGTTGATATGAACAAAATTTTTAACGAGACCATCTTCAACCTGGAAATACGCATCGCCGAGACTCAGGCGAAAATCACCCATGGACCACTAACTTCGGTGACCGGCGATCCGGTTCAATTGGCTCAATTGATGCAGAATTTATTCTCAAACGCTTTGAAGTTTAAAAATAATCGGATTCCCGAGATTGATTTTTCCATGAGTGAAACTGAGGAGAAATGGATGTTCGCGTGCCGGGACAACGGAATCGGCATTGAGCCTAAATATTTCGACCGTATCTTTGTCATTTTTCAGCGGCTCCATCACCGTGAAGAATACCCTGGATCGGGTATCGGTTTGGCCGTCTGTAAAAGGATCGTGGAGAGACATGGCGGACGGATGTGGGTGGAATCCACACCGGATAAAGGTTCCACCTTCTTCTTCACTTTACCCAAGAATAATGACTGAAAATAATCGTTTGTAATGGGGCAACTTTTCCCCTTTAAAAGCCGTCTAAATCATTAAGAGGTATAATTGATTAAGACCTCTTTCCTTTCTTGGACCCGATGACCCCTCTCCAAGAGTCCTCCGATGATTCAGAAAGGATTAAAATCATGCCCTCCAAAACGCTCAACCTCCTTTTAGTGGAAGACAATCCCGGCGACATAAGGCTTTTTAAGGAATATCTCAAATCCTCTACCCCCGACACTTTCCACTTGGATTGTGATTCTTCTGTGAATGATTGTCTGAAACGTCTGGATCACAATCCGATGGATCTGATTCTTTTAGACCTTACCTTGCCCGACGGCACCGGATTAGACACCCTGCAGCAGGTTCATCACGCCAAACCCGAGATACCCATTATTATTTTGACCGGCAATCAGGACGCCACTTTGGCGATTGAGTCGCTCAAAAATGGGGCTCAGGATTACTTGATCAAAAACCAGGTGGACAGCGATCTTTTGGTCCGCTCGATCCGTTATGCCGTTGAGCGGTTCCAGCTTTTTAAAAAAATCGAGGAAGAGCGCCAGCGGTACGAACTGGTCGCCACCGGGTCTCATGACGGACTATGGGATTGGGATCTGGTGACTAACCAAATTTATTACTCGCCGCGGTGGAAAACCATGTTTGGTTATGGGGATAGCGAAATTAAACCCGTGCCGGAGGAATGGCTGAAACGGATTCATCCGGAGGATATTATCCGGGTGACCAGCGAGTTAGCCGAGCACCTGGCAAAAAAAAGCCCCTTCTTTGTGAGTGAGCATCGTTTAAACCAGAAAGACGGGACCTATCGCTGGGTTCTCAGCCGGGGCATAGCCGTTTTCGACGCGAATAACAAACCCATCCGTATCGCCGGCTCTTTCACGGATATTACCCGTCACAAGGAACTGGAGCAGGATTTGGCCCAGCAGGCTTACTATGATCCCCTCACCCGGATGCCGAACCGGCTGCTTTTCACCGAAAATCTAAAGAGAGCTTTCGCCCATTTACAGCGCGACAGCCATTATCTTTTCGCCGTCTTATTTTTGGACGTGGATCGGTTTAAATATATCAATGACCGCTTCGGACATCAGGCCGGGGACACACTGCTGGCCGAATTTTCCCACCGTCTGAAGACCTGCCTCCGGCCCAGCGATTTTCTGGCCCGGGTGGGGGGGGATGAGTTTAATGTGCTGTTGGACAATTTAACGGATGCCGATGAGGCTGTCGTTATCGCGGAAAGAATTCTAAAGAACCTCGAAACACCCTTCACCTTCTCAGGAACCGAAACCGTCATTACAACCAGTATCGGGATCGCCTACTCCAGCTGGAATTGTTCCACATCGGAAGATTTGGTAAAAGCCGCGGACAGCGCCATGTATCAGGCGAAGCAAGCCGGAAAAGCTCGATACGAGATTTATAAATAAATTATTTATCCGTATTGGAAGCCGTAGAGCTGACTTTTGAAGTGGAAAACTTTTTCAAAACGTCCGCGGTTAAATCAACGCTGACCTTCACATCCACGACGTTATTGGAATCCAATACCAAATCCACACCTTCCGAATCGGCCACTTTAGCCACGATATCCTTAATTTGACCGAGCAGGGTTTGGGTCATTTCTTGTTCCCTGTTCGCGATTTCGGTTTGAGCGTGATTTTTCTGATCCTCTAGATCCTGATATTGCTGTTGAAACTCATCCTGTTTCTCTTTTTTGACTTTGTCGGACAATTTGCCGCTGCTCAATTCCTTTTGCAAATCTTGTAAAACTTTCTGGGCATCCAGCAAATCCTGCTTCTTCGCGTCGGCAAAAGTGTTAAATTTTTTCTGGGCCGTGGCGGTGCCGGGGTATTCTTTAAAGAGTTTTTGAAGATCCACAACGCCGATGGTAAAGTCCTTCGCCATGACGCTCGAGGCGGCTAAAAAGCAGAACAACAGGGTGAGGAAACGCATAAAAGCTCCTTGTAAAAATGATCGGAATCTTAACACTAGTGAACCCACAAGAGCAATGATCAGTATCTCGTTTAGGGCCCACTGAACGCATTTTTACCCCCCTGTTGCAATCGAATCAAAACAGGACTAGCTTAGGCCCATGCCAGCCAAACGGATTTTCTTCTTATTACTCATGAGTCTCTGGGTCACCGAGCCCTTTTTAAGCTCGGCCGCCTTAAAAACGAGCCAGGTTCATCACATTTGCCAAACCTGCGGCATGGAAGACATGTGCGGGGATGTTTGCTGCTGCGTGGAAGCCAAAACCCTTTGCGGACACCTCACCGGTCTTTACCCCGCGGGTTGTACGCCAGACAGCGCGCGTCAGTTGTTCTTCTCCCCCAGCGCCACCAAGTTTATGCCTTCTTCCCCAACCGCTTTGTTCCGCGCGGATCTAATCCAGCCGGTCTTAATAGGTTTTATTTTCAGGCCTAACCCTCCCTCTGACATTTTCACCCCTCCTCCCAAAATGGATTATTTCGTTTCATAACGAAATGTTGTGTCACGCCTCTTGCGGGGTACTGACGAATCCAATCTTGAGGAGATTTCAATGTCGAGAAAGCTTATTCAGTTCTGGGGCCTTGTTGCCCTACCGTTTATTCTTTTATTAGTCCCCGGCTTTTCCCAAGCCTGCTCGGTTTGCGGCTGTGGCGATCCCCTGGCTTCTTCCGGGAGCGCCCATCCTTTGGCGGATTCGTGGCGGTTGGACTTTGAGGAAATTTATCTCAATGCCAGCGCGGCCAGCGACAATCCCTTCGATACCACCCAAGTGGAGTCGTTAACCCAGCTCAACTTAAACACCACGATCAGTTACAGCCCGACTGACAATTTAACGGTGACGGCGATGCTGCCTATCGTTAACAAATTCTGGATATTGGAAGCGGGAGACGCTCCCATTGTTCCGGGCGCGACCATCGCGGATACGGGCACGAATTTTGGCATTGGCGATGTCAACGTCGGAGCCCGCTGGTTTTTCTGGCAGGAAACCGACTTCAAAATCAAAACGCATCAGGCCTTGGCCCTTTCATTTGGTTCTTATCTGCCGACCGGCAATACGAACCTGAATTCCCCTTTAACGGGAGGCCCGATTGACACGCATGCCCAATTAGGCACAGGCGCTTATGGTCTATATCTAGGTTTGTTGTATAACCATGTTTGGGATGGTTTTACCTTAAGCGCGAATGCCAACGTGGTTTACCACACAGAAGCTTTCACCAACAACACCGCTTCATCGGTTTATGAATATACCTTTGGTACTTCTTATACTGGCGGCATTTCAGGCACATTAAAGGTGGCTGATCCGATAGCCGCCGCTTTAGGGGTAGAAGGCCGATATACGAATCCGGATACGGAACCAAACCCTTACTTCGCTAACGCGGATGGAAGCACGGCCGCCGGGCAGACCACCTGGTTCACCCCCAATACAGGCGGTACGGTGATTGATCTTTCGCCGGCGGTTTATTGGAATGTCTCAGGTGATTCGGTTCTGTATGGCAAAGTTCAAATTCCTGTTGTCACCGTATTCAACGGAACCCAGACTTTGAGCCCCACTTATATTTTCGGGACCCAGTTCTTGATCAAGTAATTGGAGAATTTTGAGCCGTATAGATTTTTCTATACGGCTCTTCTTTTTTTTATGAGGTTTGTGGGACAATTCGGTGCATCTGCATCACAACTCAAGGAGCGATCATGCGGTTTCAACTTAAAAAGCCTCTAACTTCGATTCTACTTTCAGGCGCGTTCAGCGTAATCTTGACGGCTTGCGCTTCTGCCGATACCCCCATCGACTTTCACAAAACCATTGTTCCCATTCTCAAAGACAGCTGTTACGCCTGCCATGTGCCGGGCGCGGCTACCCCTTATGCCGGTCAAGACCCCATCTTGGCGAAAAAAATCAAAAAAGAAATCGGAGACGGCACGAATGCCTTAACCATGGGCGACAAGTTTCCCTTCGCGGATGAGGATCCGGCGGCTAAACAATTGAAACATTTGGAAAAAGAACTCACCAAAAAAATGATGCCACCCGATGACCAGGCTAAATTAGGCCTGGGGCTGCCTTTGTCCGATAAGAACCGCAAAATTTTACTGGATTGGGTTGCCCAGCAAAAGAAACTGGTTCAATAGCTTTTCAGCTGAGTTCCTATCAGAAGACCTTTTTTGTTATAGTTGCCCGTCTTCTATATAGATAAGGACTCGACCATGGCCAAGGCTCAACCCAAAAGCAAACACGCGCTTCTCTTTATCTTCATCACGGTTCTGCTGGATATTTTGGCGTTGGGACTGATTATTCCCATTCTTCCCAAACTTATTCTTAACTTCATGGGCGGTGACAGCAGTCATGCCGCGCTCATGGTCGGCCTCTTCGCCACGGTTTGGGCCTTGATGCAGTTTTTCGCCTCGCCCATTATCGGTTCGCTCTCGGACCGCTTTGGCCGCCGGCCGATTATTTTGCTTTCAAACTTCGGCACCGGTATTGACTATGTCGTCATGGCCCTCGCTCCAACCATCGGGTGGTTATTTTTAGGGCGCTCCATCTCCGGCATTACGACTTCCAGCATCTCCACCGCCTTCGCTTACATCGCGGATTCCACCACACCTCAAAAACGCGCGGCGGGTTTTGGTTTGATGGGCGCGGCCTTTAGTGTTGGCTTTGTGTTGGGCCCGACTTTAGGCGGTATCTTGGGTGACGCCGATCCCAGGCTCCCCTTCTGGGTTGCCGCTGGTTTAAGCCTGGCGAATTTCGCTTACGGTTATTTTGTGCTGCCCGAATCCTTGCCCAAATCCCGCCGGGTGAACTTCAGCTGGAAAAAGGCGAATCCGGTTGGCTCGCTGGTGTTACTCAAATCCCATCATGAACTCTTCGGTTTAGCCGGAATTTATTTCATCAACATGCTGGTTCATGTGGTTCTCTCCAGCGTCTTCGTGCTTTACGCCCTTTACCGCTACCACTGGGACAGTCACGCGGTGGGATATTGTTTGGCCTGGGTGGGAATCTGTACCGCCGTGGTTCAGGGCGGTCTAGTGAGACCCGCGGTCAAACGATTCGGGGAAAAAAACGCTCTTTATATCGGACTATTTTTGGGGATGGTGGGTTTTATAGCTTATGGCTGGGCCCCTTCCGGTTTGTTCTTTTTATGCGCAGTGCCCATTTTCGCCTTCTGGGGATTCGCTAACTCGGCCAATCAAAGCATGATGACTAAGCTAGTTAGCCACAAAGAGCAGGGACAACTGCAGGGCGCCAACGGCAGTTTGAGAGCTATCGCCGAAATGACCGGCCCCGCGCTTTTCACCCTCACTTTCGCTTTTTGTATCGACCCGAATCATTCCTGGCAATTGCCGGGCGCGCCTTTTTTCTTGGCGGGCGGCCTGATGTTTTTAAACGTGCTTTTAGCCCTTTTCGTGTTTAAAAGACAACCTCAAAGCAAACACTAGTCCCCTTTTCTTTTAACCTCGATCCGCCTAAAATCATGCCCCATCATCATCAACCCTTTATAGGAATGTCATGTTTGAAAATTTAACCGACCGAATTCAAAAAGTTTTCAAAAACCTGCGCGGCCAGGGAAAAATCACCGAGGAAAATATCGAGGAAGCGCTCAAAGAGGTCCGTCTGGCCCTTTTAGAGGCCGACGTGAACCTTGAAACCGTAAAAATATTTCTGGATAAAATCAAGGCGAAAGCCTTAGGACGGGATGTAGCGTTAAGCCTGACCCCCGGCCAGGTGATGATCAAAATCGTTCATGAAGAACTGATTCAGCTTTTAACTCCTAAAGACAAAACCGCGAACAAGTTCAAATTCGCCCCGGCCCCGCCGACTTTGATTTTATTAGCCGGTTTGCAGGGAACGGGTAAAACCACCACCGCCGCCAAACTGGCCCTGTGGTTTAAGAAAGACGGCCGTAAACCCGGTCTGGTCGCCGCCGACCTGGTGCGCCCCGCCGCCATTGACCAATTGGCGACCCTAGCCCAGGAAATACAAGTGCCCATCTTCAAACCCGAAAGCGGTGAGAAGGCTTTGGATGTTTGCGTGAGAGCCGTGAAAACCGCCTTACAAAATGACTGTAATGTTTTGATTTTGGACACCGCGGGCCGCCTGCAAATTGACGAAGCGATGATGAATGAAATTTCGGAAATTCAAAAGAAACTTAAACCCACGAATATCATGTTAGTCGTCGACGCCATGACGGGCCAAAATGCCGTGGATGTGGCTAAAGCCTTTCATGCCAGACTTCCTTTAACCGGCTTGGTGCTGACCAAGGCGGATGGCGATTCCCGCGGCGGCGCTATTTTCTCCATCACTTCCGTGACTGGCGTTCCCATTCAATTTGTGGGTGTGAGTGAAAAAATGGAAGGTCTGGAAGCCTTTTACCCCGACCGTATGGCGTCCCGCATTTTAGGTATGGGCGACATGCTGACTTTGATTGAAAAAGCGGAAGACGTGGCCCGTCAAAGCGCCATGGCGCAAAAGTTGAACAAATCCTCGGACTTTAATTTGGACAGCATGCTGGAGCAGATTCAACAGCTGTCAAAGATGGGTTCGATGGAAGATATTATTTCCATGATGCCGGGTGATCACGCCCAAAAGAAACAAATGATGGCCCAGGCCCCCGACACCAAAAAAATTAAGCGGATGGAGGCCATTCTGCTATCAATGACCCAAAAAGAACGGAAGTTTCCCCAGATTCTCGACGGTTCCCGCCGGCGCCGTATTTCTCAGGGCAGCGGCACACGCCCCGATGAAGTAAATACTCTTTTGAAGCAGTATGACATGATGAAAAAGGTGATGAAAAAAGGCGGCATGATGCAAAAAGCCTCAAACCTGATGGGCGGTATGGGCAAGGGTGGTTTTCCACCCGGCGGCGGATTTCCCCCGATGGGCGGGGGCATGCCGGGCGGTTTTCCGGGCGGACCCGGCGGTTTTCCAGGGTTACCAGGACGCTAGTTTCTTTCATCAGTTCGCATTGACCTCTTAAAAGAAACGGCGATACAATGAGCGCCGTTTCACTTATTTCACGTAAAAAATGGAATCCATGGCTCTCTTCGGCAGTAAAGACGACAAAAAAAAAGAACTCTTAGAGTCTGCCCAAAAGCTGGCCCAGCAAGGCGATAGCACCCGCGCGCTCAAAGAACTCCAAAAAGCCATTGATGTGGACCCCGACTATTTAGCGGCACACTCAGCTATGGGTTTTATTTACTCGGACCTGGGCCAATTTGAAGAAGCGGTTCAGTGCTTTAAAAAAGGTACCACCATTGATAAAAATTCGTCCGAAGCCTGGAACAACTTGGGATTAACTTTAGCCCGCTGTGAAAAATACAAAGAAGCCGTTAAAACTTTCGAAGACGCGATCGCGATCAATCCCAAAAACGCTACCTTTCATAACAACCTGGGCAATGTTTATTTCGCTGAGGGGAAGTTTGTGGAGGCCATGCAGGTTTTCCAGATCGCCATTGAGTTGGACCCTTCTTATACCGAATCTTACCACCGTTTGGGTATCGACAAGGAAGCGGTCGGCAATATGGAAGTCGCCCTCAAACGTTTGGAAGAAGCGGCTAAAACCGGTAAAAACAAAGCCAAGAACGCCTTTGACATGGGAACGCTGTATGCCAAGCAGGACTTTTTAGACAAAGCCATCAAAGCCTTTCAGGAAGCCATTAAGGTCGATCCCCGTTTCGCCGCGGCTTATATGGCGCTGGGATTTGCTTACGAGAAAAATGGCGATCTGCGGACCGCTTTGGATACTTTTGCCATGGTGGTCACGCTGAATCCCCAAAGCGCCAAAGTGCATAACACCATGGGGCTCATTTACGACAAGCTTCGCCTTTACAAACAGGCGATTAACGAATACCGGACCGCCATTAAATTGGAACCCAGCTACTCGAACGCTCATTTTATTTTGGGTCAGGTTTATGAGAATAAGGGAATCAATGAAAAGGCTGTCGCGGAATACGAAAAGTTTATCCGTATTCATGAGACGGGAGCCATGGTGGATGAAGCTACTTCTCGGTTCGCGCGGCTTAAAAACATTTCCGTTGAGGAAGTAAACACTCTTCTGAATATCAAAAAACAGGACGTCAGCGCCGCCGAAGCCGCGACCGCCGCCGCCACAGAGGCGGCCGCTCAACCCGTTGTCCCTCACCGCGCCGAAGCGGCTGGGGTTAAAATGACCGACCCTAAAGAATATTTAAAGCAGGTATTGGCCAAAGCGAGAGCTAATAAAGGAGAAGCGGCGCCAGCATCTGCCCCGACCGCTTCCACCGCAACCGCCGAAGCGCCAGTTACCTCGCCGGTAATGCCCAAAGCTGCGCCGGTCATTCCGAAAGCCGCGCCGGTTGCTTCAACCCCTGTTGCGCCTCCGATACCTCAAGCCCCTATTGTTTCCGCGCCTCCGATGCCAGCGGCCACGCCAGCACCTATACCCGTCATGCCCAGTGCGCCTGTTGCTCCTCCTATGCCAAAAGCCGCCCCAGTTGCTCCTCCCATGCCCCCAGCGGTCGCGGCGCCCGTCGCGCCCGAGCCCGTGGAGGAACCCGTGATGGAGGCTCCAGAAGAAGTACCCGTAATGCCAGCCATTGAGATTCTCCCCCTTGCGGAAGAAGCGCCGATCCCTACTTTTAGCCTTGATCAACCTTTGCCCGTCTCCGCGCTGGATGGTTTTATGCTCGATGATAGTGAAGTCATCAATGCCCTTGGAGAAATGGACACTAACAGCCTGGAAGCTCAGGCGGATATTTTGGAAGCAGTAGAAGTTCTCAGCGCTCCCCAATCCATCCCCGAGCCTGAGGCGGCTGTTATTCCGCCTATGGTTGAACCCGCAGTCCCGGAATCCGTTGTGACTGAAACTCAAGAACCCGAATCGGTGTCGGCTCCACCCCAGCCTGAGATTCCCATAGCGCCGCCGGCGGTGACACCAGCCGAAGCCCCCGCACCGGCCAAACCCAAAAGCGGGATTAGCCACGGCTTTAATTTTTAACTTTCTTTCCTAACAGCCCAATTCACTTGGAATTGACGGCACTATCTTCAAATAATTCTCATTTTTGTATTGTTTCTTTTCAGGACCTTCTTAGAATTTACTCATTAAACGATCTTCCCCAAGGAGCTTCTCCATGCCCGATGTCAGCTATTTAGCCAAATATGCCCCCTTTAAAACTTTTGATGGCAGCGATCTGGAAGCCCTCGGCTCCGTGGGTGAGGAAAAGACTTTTCAAAAAGAGGAACTGATTTTCGACGAGGATTCCAAGGGCGACAGCATGTATGTGATCAAGACAGGCGCCGTGAAGATTCAGAAGAAAGTGAAAAACCAGGAAAACACTATCGCGGTTTTGAATCCCGGTGAGTTCTTTGGCGAAATGGCCCTACTGGACGGTCAGCCCCGCTCCGCGGCGGTTCGAGCCACCACGGACTCAACCGTTCTCATGATCCCTCTGGAAGGATACCAAGCCCTTCGCAAAAACAGTCCGCATACCGCTTTAAAGTTGATGGATATCATTATCAAGGTTTTGTCCAACCGTCTTCGTCAAGCCAACAAAAACCTGGAAGTCATTAGTTTCTGGATTGAATAGGCCCCGAAAATAAAAAAGCCTCGAATGGGGATTCGAGGCTTCAAAGAGGGGGGGATCCCCTCAGTGCCCAACCTTGCGGCTGGAACACAAATATCAGTTTTTTTAGTTCTGCTTGCCGGCTAATTCCTCAGCGCATTCCTTACGGCGGCTCTCGCGGGCTTGATCTGATTCCAAAGCACCCAGAATGTTGCCGATACGGGCTTGAATACTTTTCAAAGCCTTGTCTTTACCGCCACCCAGATCCGCCACGATAACCTCACCGAAATTATTCAAATGGGTTTTCGCGTAAAACTTGCCTTGCTTCTCATAGAGTTCAATTTCAAAATCTTTTTCGTGAATGATGACTTTAACTTTTTCGTTCGTTGGCATTGTCACACCTTTAATGAAGTTGTCCTGTTGGGGTCGGTATATTAACGGCCGCCTTCGCCTTTTTCAAGGGAAACTGCCCGCCAAACCCATGGTTTTATGGCCCTAAGGTAACATATTCGCTTGCTTCTTGCCAAAGACCTTGAATAATATCCTGCGAAATCACCCATATTTAACCATTTAGGTATAAAAACCATGCTCGCTAATATCCGAAGCGCTGCCCTTTTGGGAATAGACGCCTACCCCGTGGAATGCGAAGTCGACATCTGCCCAGGCCTGCCGACCTTTCAAACCGTAGGACTCCCCGATGCCGCTGTCAAGGAGTCAAAAGACCGGGTTAAAAGTGCCATTACCAACTCTCAATTTACCTTTCCGATTCAACGGATAACCGTCAACTTAGCCCCGGCGGACACTAAAAAAGAAGGCCCCTCTTTTGACCTACCGATGGCGGTAGGGATATTGGTGGCTTCCGGCAAATTACCGGTCAAAGCGGTGGAGGGTTTTTGGATGGTCGGCGAATTGGCGTTAGACGGCAAAATTCGGCCTATTCGAGGAGCTCTTTCCATTGCCCTGGCGGCCCGAGACCATCAAGTAACAGGTCTTTTAGTCCCGGCGGAAAACGCTAAAGAAGCCGCGGTCGTTACGGAAGTGCCTGTTTATCCCGTAAAAAATCTCAAAGAAGCTTATGAATTTCTAAATGGTGTCAAAACCCTTCAACGCATGATCGTGGACATTGAAGAAGAGTTTAAACAACACTCCACCTACAAAGTCGATTTCGCGGATGTCAAAGGACAAGAAAACGCCAAAAGAGCTTTGGAGATTGGCGCCGCGGGCGGCCACAATATTTTGCTGGTCGGCCCACCGGGTTCGGGCAAAAGTATGCTAACCAAGCGCTTGCCCACCATTTTGCCGGCGCTCTCTTTGGAAGAAGCCATCCAAACAACAAAAATTCACTCGATCGCAGGCACCCTGGCCCGAAGGAGAGCTCTAATGGCTACCCGCGCTTTCCGTGCCCCTCATCACACCGTTTCAGACGCGGGCCTCATTGGCGGCGGCACCATCCCAAAACCAGGTGAAGTCAGCCTGGCTCATCACGGAGTGCTTTTTTTGGACGAGTTCCCCGAGTTTAACAAAAATGTTCTAGAGGTTTTACGCCAGCCCCTGGAAGACGGCGCGGTCACCATTTCGCGGGTTCAATCCACCCTCACCTTTCCCGCTCAATTTATGCTGGCCGCCGCCATGAATCCCTGCCCTTGCGGCTATTACACCGATCCCTCCAGGGAATGCACCTGCTCGCCAAATCAAATTCAAAAATATCTGGGTAAAATTTCAGGTCCGCTTTTGGATCGTATCGATCTACACATCGAGGTGCCGGCACTTAAATGGAAAGAAATTTCCGACACTACTCTAGCTGAACCTTCCAGCGCCATTCGGGAACGTATCAGCCAGGCCCGAACCATTCAGCAAAAACGTTTTGTGGACGACGGAATTTACTGCAATTCCCAGATGAACACAGCCCAGCTGAGAAAATATTGCCAGTTGGACGAACCTTCTCAAGCGCTTCTTAAAACCGCCATGGAAAAATTTGGTCTATCCGCCAGAGCTTATGACCGAATCCTGAAGGTGGCACGCACCATCGCGGACTTAGACGTCGAGGAAAACCTGAAACCTTCCTACATCGCCGAGGCTATCCAATATCGCAATATGGACCGTAGTGTCTGGCGCAATTAAACGTTTGATTTAACCTAAAAGTTACCCCTCTTTCACAAAACTTAGACCCTTAACCTTTATGTTGTTCTTCCAAAAGAAAATTCTTTTGGAGGGCTCTTTGCGTATTGCCTATTTCACCGAAAGTCTTCCCCCTCTCACGGACGGCGTGGCCCGCACCTTTACCCGCTTGGCCGAAACACTCAACGAACAAAAAATTGACTTTCGAATTATTTCACCTAGTTTACCCGTCGACGAGGAGCCCTGGCGGGGCCGGGTTATCCAAGTGCCTTCTGTGACCTTTCCTCTTTACCGTTATTACCAAGTTGGTTTGCCACCCATTCTCAGTCTTGAAAAAACGCTGAACGAATTTAAACCAGATTTAATCCACGTTTCTGCCCCCACCCCGATCTCGATCTATGGGCAAAATTACGCTTTCCGCCACAAAATTCCCTCGGTGGCAGGCTACCACACCCATTTCGTGGATTACTTTCCCTATTACGGTTTAGGTTGGGCGGTTCAAGCGGGTTGGAACTATATGAAGTGGTTTCATAACCGAAGCCAAAGCACTTTCGCGCCGACTCCTGGTGCGGTGGCCGAGCTGGAATCTAGAAGTTTCAAAGGAGTACAGCTTTGGCCTCGGGGCATTGACCGTCAAAAATTCTCGCCACTCCATCGGGACGAAAATTGGCGCCGGTCTCAGGGTTTAGGCAAAGAACCTTTACTTCTGTTTGTAGGACGATTAGTAGCTGAAAAAAATCTCTCTGAACTTGTTCAAGCCGCTCAAATCCTGCGGCAAAAAGCTTATCAATTTAAACTTGGTTTTGCCGGAGAGGGTCCTTACGGTAAAGTCTTAAAAGAAAAATTTCCCAACGATCTCTTTTTCGGCTTTGTGAAGGGCGAGGAGTTATCAAAAATTTACGCTTCCTCAGACCTCTTCGTATTTCCCTCTACCACCGAAACTTTCGGAAATGTGGTTTTAGAGGCCTTCGCCTCGGGCCTACCGGTTATCGGGGCAAAAAAAGGCGGCTCCGCGGACCTCATACACCATCAAATTGATGGTTTACTCGCCAATCCTTTTGATGGAGTTGATTTCGCCCGTCAAGTTGAGTGGGTTCTCCGTTATCCAGTCCGGGCGAAAAACCTGCGGGAAAGAGCTTTAGAAACCGCCGAACAATACAACTGGCCGGTCATTAATGGCCGGTTGATTTCATGTTATGAAACCCTCATTCACAATCAACCCATTCGCAAGATGGAGTTCACTCTTTCCCATGTTCATCGTAAACGGCGCCGAAAGTCACAAATCCTCCACGCCCACAAATGAAATAAACCAAAATATCTGGGCTTTATTCCCTTCTAGAGCTTTTCCCGCTTAAAATAGCGCCGATGAAAAAATCACTTTTTACTTTATTCCTGTTCTTGGGATTAACGACCGGCGTTTGGGCTGACAGTGGAGAAATGCCCAATTTCAGTTTAATGCTTCATACTGGTGCCGAAATGCCAACAGGTTTTATTAACGGATATCAGCCAAGCCTGGAATTGGGCGCCTGGATGGGCATTGGTATTTCGGACCGGTGGGATGGTTTTTTTGCGGTGGATTATTACACCATGCCTAATCAACCCCTCACGATCAATGGTCCCGCTACCGTCATCCTTCCCAGTTCCTCTACCGCTACCAACATTGTCCAACCCACTGACGACGTCGCTCTATCCATTAATACCCGCTGGTATCCCTTTAACAACAAATGGGATTACGCGCATCGGCGTTATAACAGTTCGTTTTATTTGTTAGGAGGGATGGGCATCGACCTGCTTGTGGACCCGCCCCCACCTATACAAGGCGCGGCACCCGTCGCCCAGGAATTACCATTGCTCACGAATAACTATGAAATTTTGTTTGGTATGAATTTTGGGGCCGGCATGGATTTTCCTGTGGGAAATGGCCGAGAAGTCTCTCTCTACACCGAAGCTTTAGATCATTTGATTTTATGGCAGGGGCTGACTCAGGTTTTTGACGGTCGATTCGGCATACGCTTTATGTTGGACACAGCCCACGCGGATCCCTTTCGATAGTTCTATTTTTTCGGTTTAGAAGCGGGATCGCTAAAACGAATGACCGCGCCGGTTTTAGCCTGAACGATAGCGAACAGCCCCAACTCCCGCAGAAGGTGCCGAGAATCAACAGGCTTGGGGAAGAGAAAAATTAAAATATCGCCCGTTTCCGGATCCATTTTCACTTCCATATTCATTTTTTCGGGATGATATCCATGTTGAACCGCCAAGTGCTTCACGGCCGTCTCAGCGTTTTTCTCCTCAACCGTTCCCAAAACCAGAGATTTCTTATCCGCCGGGGAAAGGGGACCGCAGCCGACGGTCAAAAATAAAACAAACGCGTATTTCCAAATATTTCTCATCGTTTACCCTCCCATAGACCGTATTACTTTAACTCATTTAGGCCATTTCGTTAAAAATCAAAGGGGAGAATAGATTAAAACATCCCCTACTCCATTCTTTTAAAAACAGTGATAAACTTAAAATCCTTTATAACCCATTGGTTTTCAAAGTAAAGTTTCCGGTATTCGGTCGATAGGATAAGTTGATTTTAAGAGAGGGCTAACCTTGGCGCAAACGTCCGGAATCTATAACCCTACCGATGAATGGCTCAAAGGGCATCTTTCCGGTTGGGTAGAAAAACACGAGGATGGAAAAGTTCTCGCTACCCTCCGGGCCTATTACCGCGTCGTCAACACCCCCGAGGATAACCAGATTCTTGCGCACGAATATTACACTCAAACTACTGAAAAAGATTTCGTCAAAAAAGCTGAAGAAGCTAAGTTTTATAAAGCCATCTACAAAGACCTCTTTCGAACCCATTTGTCTTTGCTCACTCAAAACATGCCTTATTCAGGCGTATTAATGGAAATCAACCTTCATTTCCCTAACTACCGAAGCGAACTGATGTTTACCGCTCAAGTGACCCGCGTCGATTCGGATAACGAACTGGGCCGTGATATTTACCATGCGCATTTAAAAGTCATCGCAGTGAATCAAAAAAGCCTCATTGAAATGATGCACGCCATCGCCGGCAAAAAAGTTTAACCCTTCCCACTCACCGCTTTCCCCTAAAACTCTCAAATACCCTTTGTTTTTTCATTTAAATGTACCAAATGGGGGCGAGATCCACTTATTCGGGCGGATTGCCTGTAATATAACTACTCCAAAGCGGTGCTTCGAGAGGTCGATTTGGTGTAGTTAAATTTTTAGAAAAAAAGTTGAGGTTTCAAACAATGCCGCAAGGAACTGTAAAGTGGTTTAAAAATGAAAAAGGTTTTGGTTTTATCTCCCAGGACGGTGGTGAAGACGTATTTGTTCACCATTCCGCCATTCAAGCTGAGGGTTATAAATCCTTGAACGAAGGCGACCGCGTTGAATTTGAAGTGGCGCGTGGCGACAAGGGTCTCAAGGCCGAAAACGTCGTTAAGATCTAATCATCTTTTCGCAAACCAAAAGCCTCTGTGGCGCAAGCCGCAGGGGCTTTTTTATTTAAAGTACTTCCTTTTTCCCATCAACTTGAGTCAATAGTCAATGCCGAATCATTCTTTTGCTAAAGTTAAACCTTTCAGCCTTCTGAACCGTCTAATCAACGAGTCCGAAAATCAGCTCTGGTGGTTTGGCGCGAAAGGACATTCATGAAAAAAGCTCTCGTTCTTAGCCTTCTTCTTTGGATTCCCTGCTCTTTGTGGGCACTGCCCCGTCCCACTGCACCCAAACTTCCCCCTCTATCCAAACAGCAACAAATGATTCAAATCCTAAACCGCCTTACCTTCGGCCCCAGGCTCCAGGATTTTGTCTATATCCAAAAGATAGGAATAAAACCTTTTATCGAGGAACAGCTTTATCCTGAGAAAATAGACGACAGCCAATGCGATCAAATGTTGACCCAGTATCCCGATCTTCTGGAATCCAGCTGGGATTTGTATCAAAAATATCCGCCCGCCAACGTCCTGATCGTCAATGGCATTCCCCAAAAGAACGACAAAGTAAACGAAGAGCAAAAAAAGGAAGCCAACCAGAGAGTTCGTACCATTCTCAAACAAATGGACGCGGCCAAGCTGACTCGAGTTCTTTATAGTAAACGCCAGCTTCAGGAAGTAATGACAGATTTTTGGTTTAACCATTTCAACGTTACCTTTGAGAAGAACCGCATCAAATGGCTTTTGCCCGGTTACGAAAGAGATGTGATTCGCGTTAACGCCTTAGGTAATTTTCGAGATTTATTAGGCGCGGTGGCCCATAGCCCCGCCATGCTGGATTATCTCGATAATGTGGTGAGTACGGTTGATCCCCGTTATGTTTCTTCCGCGGATATGGGTGAATATCCCATGATGGCCGCGATGGCCAAAACCCAGCCCAACGGCAAACCCAGGAAGAACGTCGGCTTAAACGAAAACTACGCCCGGGAACTGATGGAGCTTCATACGCTGGGAGTCGACAGTGGTTACACTCAGCAGGACGTTATTGAGGTGGCAAGAACCTTAACCGGCTGGAGCTTTGACGGCCCGAACATTTTGGAAAAATACCCTTATAACGCCAACCCTGATGACGTTTTTCGCTTTAAGTTCCGCGCCAAAATGCATGACCGCGGAACCAAAACCATCTTGGGACAGACCTTCGGACCAGACCAGGGTGAACTCGAGGGCGAAGCGGTTCTCGATATGCTTTGCAAACAGCCGGCCACCGCCCATTTTATCGCCTTTAAACTTTGCCGCCGGTTTATTTCGGACAATCCGCCCGAAACTTTGGTTAAAAATGTCGCGGCGACTTTTCTGAAAACCAACGGTGATATCCGCTCTTGTTTACGGACCATTTTTTATTCCAAGGAATTTATGGGTCCGCATAACTACCGCGCGAAGATCAAAACACCTTTAGAATTTGTCGCCAGCGCTCTTCGGGTGACCAACGCCCAATTAACCCAGCCCGAAAAAGCCGCTCAGGCATTAAACCTCATGGGCGAAAACCTCTATCTTTGCGAGCCCCCTACGGGTTATCCAGATACGGCCGCTGCCTGGGTCTATTCCAGTGCCCTTCTGGACCGCCTCAACTTCGGCTTGCAGCTTTTAAGTAATCGTCCCAATTCATCCGCCTCGGTGGATCTTTTAAAGCTGGATTCAGATCTTAAATCGGGTAACGATGGAAGAAAGATTCTAAACCGCTTTTTTAAGGTCTTTCTCAAAGATCAGGTTTCTGATAACACCCAAAAAGTTTTAACGAAAAAACTGAGCGATCCCGAAGTTTCACACACCTTGTTGGATGACAAAAAGAAAAGTTTTGAAGCCGCTCAATTAGGCGCTTTGGTTTTAGGCTCGCCTGATTTTCAAAGGAGATAGTTATGCGCAAAAAACCTTTCGACCCCAAAGTTTCCCGCAGAGACCTATTAAAATTCGGAAGCTTAGGTGTGGCGGGCTTGGCCATGGCGACTATGCCCAAATGGGTCTGGGCTTCCTCTACGCTATTAAAAGATTCTCCCAAAATACTCATCGTGCTATTCCAACGGGGCGCGGCGGACGGCCTCAACATGGTCTCGCCGTTTAACGACAAGTATTACCATAAGGCACGACCCACTATCGCGCTTAACGCTCCCGGTCAAGACAAAGGTGCTTTGGATCTGGACGGCCAATTCGGCCTTCATCCGGCGTTAAGTTCTCTGATGCCCATGTGGAAAAATGGATCTTTCGCCATTGTTCACGCGGTGGGCAGCCCCGATGGAAGCCGTTCCCACTTTGAAGCCCAGGACAACATGGAAACGGGCACACCGGGCATTAAGATTACCACCGATGGTTGGCTTAACCGCACCTTGAGCGATTCCTATTCAAAAGGCCAATCACCTTTAACTGCGGTCGCCATCTCACCGCGCTTGCCCCGGATTTTGCGGGGCGATTATCCCGTCACATCCTTTCCCAATTTAAACGCTTATAAATTCTCGGGCGGCGACATGCAGGCAAGTTCTTTCGATCAGCTTTATGAGGGTAGTATCGACACGCTTTTATCGGGTGTAGGAAAAGAAACAAAAGACTCTGTCACCACCCTTCAAAAAATTATCGGCAACGGACCCAAAAATCCGGAAGACGCCGGCTTTCCTAAAAGCGGCGCAGGTCGGAGTTTCTTTGAATTAAGCCGGGTAATTAAAGCAAATGTGGGGCTTCGAATCGGCTTTTTGGATATCGGCGGTTGGGATCACCACGCCAACGAGGGTTCCACCGACGGCCAATTAAACTCACATCTCAAGGATTTGGGCGACGCTATCGCGGCCTTTTATCAAAGCATGGGCGATCAGGCGGGCAATATTCTCTTAGCGACCATGACCGAGTTTGGCCGAACTATGCAGGAAAACGGCGACCGGGGCACGGATCACGGCCACGCCAGCGTCATGATGCTCTTTGGCGGCAACGTCAAAGGCAAAAAAGTTTATGGTCAATGGCCCGGCTTGGCTCCAGAGCAACTTTTTGAGGGCAGGGATCTGCAGGTGACCACCGATTTTCGCCAGATTCATTCGGAAATTTTAGCTCAGCACTTAGGTGTTACGGTTCAAAACAATGTTTTCCCAGGATTCACGGCTGGCGTACCACTGGGCTTTTTGGCCTAACCATTTTTTCATTAACAGATAAATAAAAAAGGGTTCCCCCGTTTCGAGGAGCCCTTTAATTTTAATCTAAGTTATTTCGCGGTGGTCGCGGTTGCGACAGCCGTTTTCAAATGTCTTGTTTGTTTTCTGGCTATGCGTTTTACCGAAAATTCCGTTTTCGCCTTTTTGGGCCCTTTTTTCTTGGTCATAATTCCCCCGATTAATATAAACAGCTGATAACGTTCATCCTACGGGGCGCTGACAAGAATAGATACCTTTGAAGGGAATAAAAAAGCAAAACACGAAAAATAGCGTTGAATCACTAAGGCGAGGATGACTCTTCCAGTTCCTGAAGTTTGGGGCCGACTGTATCGCCCAAACTGTCTCCGGCTTTAAATAAAACAAAAACAAATAAGGTTAAAGCCAGAAACAATGCGATGAAAGCCCAAATATGGCGTGTTTCAAAACGCTTAATACTTTGGCCAAATGCCACCAAAGCCATGATAGCCGCGATCACAATAATCGCGTCGACGCTGGCCCTCTGCCAGTAACTACCACCCAAGTGAAGCCACATTCCAAATTCATCGAAGGTGAGCGCCATGGCCAGTCCATAAAGAAGCGCTGTTATTTCCGCCGTTCGTCCATCGGGACGCCTGAAGATACTGTAAGCCGCCACAGCAGAAAGAAGAAAAATACCGTAGTTCAAATGATGCACATGAGTTTGTCCCAAAAACAAATAACCGTTGGGAATCAAATGCGACATGATTAAAAAAACATCAGTGCGGGCCATAAGGAAGGTGAGGATAAACCCAAACAAAGCTCTCCGCGCAAGCCGATCTGTAGTTTCACGATGAGTCAGGTATTTTTTTATTTTAGATTTCATAAAATCTTTTATACGCCCTTTCAAACAGACTCACATTTTACTTCAGAAGTTTCAAATCCAAAGGAATACAGTAATTTTGATTTCGAAGCCATTCTTCTAACTGTTATCCTATCCCCATGAACACATACGATGTTATTGTCCTTGGCGGCGGAGCCGCTGGCCTCTTTTGCGCCTTTGAGGCCGCCACCCGGGGCCGAAAAGTATTGGTCTTAGAACAGGGCCATCGCCCAGGCCCGAAAATCCTCGTTTCCGGAGGCGGGCGCTGTAACTTCACCAACCTTTACGCTAAACCCTCCAATTACTATTGCTCTAATCCTGATTTTGTGAACAACGCCCTGTCGCAATTCAAGCCAAAGCATTTTATAGCCCTCGTGAAAGACCGCCGCATTCCCTACCACGAAAAAAAAGACGGTCAGTTGTTCTGCGACAAAAGCGCTAAAGACATTATTGACCTTTTAGTGCACCGTACCGAAGCCAGCGGCGCAAAACTTCTGCTTAACCAAAAAATTCAAAATGTGGCCCATTCGAATGGCCTTTTCACCGTTCAAGTGAAGGACCAAGCTTATCAGGCCTCCCGCCTGGTCATTGCCACTGGTGGTTTGTCCTGGCCCCAACTAGGCGCTTCAGACTTAGGTTTTAAAATTGCCCAGCAATTTGGCCTCAAAATTATTGAACCTTCACCCGCCCTAGTGGGTCTCGCCTTCCCTGAAAAGGAAATGATCCGCTTCAAGGATTTGGCGGGGATTCACCTTCGGGTTGGGGTTTCCTGTGGGGATTGGAAAATGGAGGAAGATATCATGATTACCCACAAGGGTTTAAGCGGCCCTGTCATCCTCAACGCCTCCCTTGTCTGGGAGCCAGGTCATGAAATAGTAGTTAATTGGGTGCCTGAACTGACAGTTGAAGAAACCTTTCAACAGCTGAAAAAAGATAAGTCCTCCGGGGGCCGGGGAGAATTCCGGGTTTGGTTTTCCGAAAGAATCCCCCGCCGTCTGGCCGAACGAATCGCCTGGAACGCCGAAGCCCGGGGCCCCTGGGCTGAACTTTCGAACGAGCGCTTACTCGCCCTGGCAAAGGATATTCATGCCTACAGCTTCATTCCCACTGAAACCTTTGGATACCGCCAGGCCGAAGTGATGAAAGGCGGTGTCGATACCAAGGAGTTTTCATCCCAAACCATGGAATGTCTCAAAGTCCCTGGTCTTTTTTTCATCGGCGAGATATTGGATGTGACGGGGCAATTAGGTGGTTTTAACTTTCAATGGGCCTGGTCGTCAGCTTGGGCCGCAGGACAAGTGGTATGACTATGAAATGCTTTTGGTTTTTCTTTTACTTTTCGATTTTCTTTATCTTCCTCATTGCTGGGGAATACATTTATTGTTCGATGAACTTTCGATTTATCCGCGAATGGGACCTTGGGGGCTCAGACATAATCTGCGGGCTATTCTCGACCGCTCTGTGTTACTTTTCATTGAAAAAATTAATGAGGCAGGCTTTAAAGGAAGAAATCCCTCTCTATGCTGTCATCGTGATCTTTGCCACATTAAGCTTTTTATCCTGCTGTTTTCTAAGGCTAAACCTTCAAATCGCCAACGGTCTTTTAGATAACTCCCCAGCGGAATCGAAAGTGGTGATGGTCAACCACAAAGAAAGCTCGGCGTTCGGCGGAGATGTCAAAGAAGGACTAAGTTCTATCGCCTATTACATTTATTTTCCGGATTGGGATGACAAGAATAAAAACTGTGAGCTGCTGGTGCCATTTACTTTTTATTATTCCGTAGGCCCGGGAATTAATGTCGAGCTAGCCATTCGAAACGGATTCTTCCACATACCCTGGGTCGAAGACTATCGGATTATTGATCACTAAATCGAAACACAAAACCAAAATATGCGAATGTCCGAAACTTTTTTATACCTGAAATAAAAAAAGCCATTCCCGTTTAAGGGAATGGCTTTTGAGAACTAAAAATTAACGGCCTTCGCAGATGCGCAATTGATCCAAAGCAGCGTTAATAGCTCCAATAGCATCAGCTTTGTGTCCATGGAAATCATTGCGGGCTTTCCAAAGCGAATGCTTAGCGTTTTGGAGTTGTTGAGCGGCCTTCCAGATTTCTGGAGTGTGACGGCCCATTCCGCCGTTAAAATCAAAATGCGCTTGATCGTCCGCGCCAACATTAATAGTCAAATCAACACCCGCCATAGCCGGCATCGCCATAACGCTCAGCATCGCGGCACCCAAAACAATTTTCTTAAAATCCATGAAAGCCTCCGTTTTGAAATTTACTGCTTATAGCTCTGGTTTAATCAAACCCAGGCCATTATTTGGACGCATTTTACATCAGAATAGTTGCACTAAATATCGCGCTATCGAAGATTTTGATTCACAAAAAACGAGAATATAGGGCCTTTAAATGCTTTTAATCTTTGATAAAGAATTTACCCGCCATAATCACGCAAAATCATCTCCACCCGCTCTTTATGACTTTGGCCTTCCTTGGGTTGTCCATTTGAGTTCTTCGAGACCGTTTTGCATATTAGTGCCAACTGCTTTGCTGCTATCACTGAAAAGATTAATCAGTTTATCCGTGTAAGTAAGTGAGCCCGATTTAGCCCAGGTCACCAAAACCGTCTTGTCACCATTATCCTTAAAGGTAATTTCCGATGTGGCGACCTCCGCGGTTGGTTTAAGCAACTCTGTTTTAATCCGAATCAATTCCTTGGGTTTAGTTTCCGTCATCGTCATGCTTCCCGCGCCCACCTTTTCGTTACCCACCCAGCGGTAAACGGAGCCCGTCCCCGTCTCTGGTCCCTCAAAGGTGCGTTTCATGGCTGGATCCAGTTTTTCCCAAGGCGCCCATGTCTGCCAGCGATGAAAATCATTCACATTCGCGTAGATTGCCCCAACGGGAGCGGTAACAATAATCGCTCTCTCAATGCTGTACTGACTCGATTGAAAAGAAACAAAAACCAAAATTAAAGCAATAACGCCTATAAAAGCGCCCACAATTTTTATCGCGATTGTGGGATCTTCTTTTTTACTTTTCACATTTACTTTTTTTCCTGCCATATTATCCTCACCCGTTGAATTTCCAAGCCATCAAAGTCTCATTTGGCTTAGCACCACAAAAACATAACACTGGCGCATTATGCCACACTTCAAAGGGACGAAAGAAGGCGAAAAATCAAACCCTGTCTCGTTGAAGATTATAAAATTCAGATTATCCTCAACCATCCCCCGGCCCCAATGGAGTAGAATCTCCGAGAAATATAAAGATCAGGAGCAACCCATGAATAAGTTTCTTAAAATCGTGCTCATTACACCTGTTGTACTTGCCTTTCTCATCATTTTGATTGGCTTTTTTCTCCCCTCCCAATGGCAGGTATCGCGGTCCATTGTGATCAACAAACCACCTCAGGCCATTTACGGCTATGTGGCCAGTTTCAAAATGGGCTGGCCCCAATGGAGCGACTTTGATTATGAAGACCCCAATATTAAATACAGTTATTCGGGCCCCAATATGGGAGCTGGCGCTTCCCGTTCTTGGATTTCGGATAAGATGGGTAATGGTTCCCAAACCATTACGAGCGCTGACCCCGCCAAAGGCATTGCCTTTGAATTGAAAATGGAAAATACAAAATTTGGGCTGATGGGGAATATCTCATTTGAACCAGTTGGTAATGGGACCAAAGTCACCTGGACTGATTCGGGCAACACCGGAAACAACATTTTCTTTAAGTACATGGCAACCATGATGGACAGAATGATGGGCGCCACTTTTGACCGCAGTTTGGCGAAATTAAAAGCAAGATTAGACGGAGCTGTCAGCAAATAAGATATCAGTCTAAATTGGAGTGACCATGGATAAAAACACTGAGATCAAATGGCTGGCCGATGTAGAAGATAAAGACTATCCCGCCGCGCAATCCTACTTAAGCCTTTTGCACACCGATACTGAGGTCATTGGACTGGTCAAGAAACTGAAAGACGCGAAACTTACCCAATTCAAAGCCAAAGATATCTTCAGGGCATCCGGTTTATCTTTGCTGGGCGTCAGTAACTCCCATGTGGATAAAGACCAGACGAAGATTAAAGAAGGCACGCCCCTGTCACCCTTACTTTTAGTGCGGGATGTTCAAAACGGAAAATTGATTATCGCCGACGGCTACCACCGCCTGTGCGCGGTTTATGCCATAAGTGAGGACGCCGTCATCCCCTGCAAGATTGTGTGAACTCTCTTTCACCGACTTAAAACATCCCATCTTTATTGGGCGAATCCTTCGGTATCTGTTGTGCGCAATCCCAAATTTCCACAATCCGTTCACCCTCGAACCTCAATATATGGTTTGTGGACAATTCCAACTCGCCCGGTTTTAACACCAGATGAGAATGCACCGATACTAAATCGCCGTCTCCCAGCACATGTTTCACCGTAAACTTTTTATTCGGAAACTGAGCGTCATTTTCAATCATGCCTTTTTTCAAACCCTCAAATCCCGCCGGGCAAAAGGAATTATGGTGCTTGCCGCCCATATCCGCGTGCTTTTCATAAGCCTTTTCGATGTCACCCGCCACCACCATCTGTAAAAATTCCACCGCAGCTTTCTTGTAGTCGCTCACTTGAGCCCCCGATAGGCTTTCTTTAGAACTTCAATTTCAATTTTATTCATTTTAAGAACAGCGCTCATCACTCTTTGAGACTTAACCGGATCCGAATCACTCATAAATTTAGGAATAACGGTTGGAACAACCTGCCAGGACAAACCATATTTGTCCTTAAGCCATCCGCATTGGCTTTTTTCCCCGCCCTCGGAAAGCTTCTCCCAAAACCAATCGACTTCTTTCTGGGTCGCGCAATCCACCGCGAACGATGTGGCTAGTGAAAAAGTGAACTGTGGGCCTCCATTCAAAGCGGTGAATTTTTGACCCTCCAGTTGGAACAATACCAGCATAACTGTTCCCTCCGGCCCAGGCCCAACCTTGCCATAACGCACTACTTTTAAAATTTTAGAATTCTTCTTAAAAATCGATATATAAAATTTAGCGGCTTCTTCCGCTTGATGGTCAAACCAGAGAAACGGCATGATTTTTTGGACCTTCAAACCCTTTACCCCTGTTCTCTTTTTCATCGGTCTACCTCCTAATTTAAAAAAATAACTGCTTCCGCTGTTTCCCTAAATTCGACCCAAATATTCCTCAAGGTTAACCAAGGTCATGCCGAAGCCCTGCTTGGCGCCTTCCAGGAAAGGTTCTCCTCCTGGATTCACCTGCAGCACCTTCACTTCCAAGATCAATTCAGTCTCCATACCTTTGTCCACTAAAAGAATTGTCTGCCGAATAGTGAAAAAAGCTTTGCCCTGAGGACCCGGAACAGAACTTTCCATTACTAGCTTACTGGGCGGTTCCACTGCCCGGTAAATGGCCTGACAATCATGTTCCACGCCCTCAGGGGATCGAAATAGATAATTCCACTCCCCGCCCGGGCGCAAATCCACTTCACACTTCGGCATCGTGAAGGGCTTGGGCGCCCACCAATGAACCAGATGCTCCGGCTTGGTAAAAACCTCGAAAACCTTCTGCCGGGGAGCCTTAAACAGACGTTTAAACGAAATGTCTTTAGAGTGCGTTTTACCTTCAAAGTTTCCCAATTCGATGGCCATCACTTTTCTCCTTTTCTTAAGGGAATCAATTCACGCAAACGGGATTCGCGAAGATAAAGGCCTCCCCAGATGAAAAAGCCCAGGACTACATGAACATAAACAGGCTCACCAATCCTCAAATGCGTGCTCAGTGCGCCGCCCAAATAACCGGTCAAAATAATCGCGCCTAATACAGCTGTTTTAGGAATAAGATAAAACGCAACCGATCCCGCTTCCAAAACACCCAGAGTAATCAGCATACTCTCCGGCCAACCAAAATGACCCATACCCTGCACCACCTGCGGGCCGCCCATGAATTTCATAACAGCGCTCATGATAAACGGCAGTGCCGCCAACGTCGTCAGCCCCCGTCCTACCCAAACCATCGCTCCAACTTTATTTTTCGAGATCATTGCGCAGCTCCTTCTCTTATTGTTTTTTCAGCACAACGTGCGTTGCCAATTCACTAGCGACACGCTCGACACACTTAAAACCCATGGCATGCAGATCTAGGCCAGAAAAAAGATTTTCACCCTTTCCCATCAGAACGGGCGCCAAAGCTAGGTGCATCTCATCGATCAAGCCAGCCTGCAAATACTGCCGAATGGTGGAGACGCCCCCACCTATCCTGACAGCCTTCTCCCCTGCGGCCTCCTTGGCCTGTCGAAGGGCCGATTGGATCCCATCCGTCACGAAGATAAACTTTGTCCCACCTTCCATTTCCAGAGATGGACGGGCGTGATGGGTCAATATAAATGTGGGAACATGATAGGGTGGATTAGTTCCCCACCACCCCTTCCAGGATTCGTCCGGCCAGGGACCGCGGATGGGGCCGAACATGTTTCGGCCCAGAATCCATGCCCCCACGTTCGCGAAGGATCTCTCGGCGAATTGGTTGTCCACACCCGTCGTACCGCCACCTTGGCCTTGCATCTCGTTAAATGCCTTTGTCGGGAAAAACCAACCCATCATTTCTGTGCCCCGGACTCCTACGGGATTTTCCAGGCTCTGATTCGGTCCAGCCGCAAATCCATCCATCGAAACCCCAAAAGCAGCCACTTTAACTTGGCTCATCACGCATCTCCTTTGTTTCAATAACAACCCAACTAGTAATTAAAGTTCCCCCAAATAAGCCGCCAACTGATCGAATGTCCCCGTCCAGCCGCCCGTCATGCCGGCCATGCCGCTTTCGAAGGTCGCCACTTCTTCCGCAGACGAATTGATCGGCACCCAGGTCAGGGTCAGTTCGGTTTTGCCATCCTTGTCTTTCAAAATAACCGTGGTGAGCATTTCTAAAGGCCAGGTGGCACTCATGGGATGACGGGTCAATCCTCCCTTTTCATCTGAAAAAGAATTGATGTAGATCAGTTTTTCGGGCGGGGTAATCTCTTGATAAACCATCTTGCCCCATATTTCGTGTCCATCTGGTGTCACCATGCAGGTATGTAAGCTACCGCCGGGGCGCAAATCCTGTTTGGCGCTTTTAACCGTGACACCCTTCGGACCAAACCATTTGGCGAACCGTTCCGGTTCGGTCCAAGCTTTAAACACCAGTTCTCGAGGCGCGTCAAACACACGGGTAATGATAAATTCTTTGGACGAAGGCTTCTCCACCTGTTCCGCCAAACGACCCAGCGTTTGCTTGCCGCCTTCCACGGCGCCATAAGTTTTGATGACGTGCTGCAGGGCTTCAGCTGTGGGGAACGCGTTTTTCAGAGTGATTCTGGTTTTGCCGTCTAAATCCTCAAAGGTCCAGGTCGAGCGGAAAGTCGCGTCCGATTTCCCACCCGCTTTACCGCCACTGTGTTCATAAACAATCTTTTCGTGTTTGATCACTTCCACAAAAAGGCTCTCATTGGGGTAATCCACTCCCGTGGGCCCATGCATGGTGTGGCGCCAAACTCCGCCCTTTCGGACATCCATCTCATGAATAGTGGTGCTAAAACCTTTCGGACCCCACCATTTCACGACCTGCTGGGGATCCACCCAGGCGTTCCAAACCAGCTCCCGGGGCGCGTCCACCACCCGGGTAATGATCATTTCTTTTTCTAAAACCTTCGCTTCGGAACTATT
>Ga0206815_1046_pt1 | contig 36201 bp, 34 predicted proteins | sample Alteio_BWOrgCont_91_FD_152864 | JGI IMG/M metagenome (GOLD analysis project Ga0206815, IMG submission 152864) | Enriched cells from forest soil in Barre Woods Harvard Forest LTER site, Petersham, Massachusetts, United States -... | ecosystem: Environmental > Terrestrial > Soil > Temperate forest >...
GGTTTTATGAAAACAGGTCGTGTTAAAGGCCGATGGTTTAACGTCGGCGCGTCGTGATTGTGCCCTCAAACGCTCTTTGAAATCAATAAATAGTTCCATGGCCTTGGTTTTCCTGGGCCCTCCCGGTGCCGGCAAAGGAACTCAGGCAAAAAACCTGGCGCGCAGTTTGTCTTTGGCCCATGTGGCCTCAGGCGATGTTTTCCGCGAAGCCATTAAAGCCAAGACGCCGCTGGGACGGCGCGTTGAGCGGATCGTCAGCCAGGGCAAGTTGGTTCCAGACCGGGTGGCAACACAGGTTGTCCTGGATCACCTGGACCGGCTCAAAAATCCCAAAGGTTTTATTCTGGATGGTTTTCCGAGAACGCGCGCACAGGCAGCTGCCTTGGAGCGGCATTTAACCAAGAAGAAGCAGAGCGTGGGTGCGGCTGTTTTGTTTTACGTTCGCAACGGCGTTCTGATCCGGCGCCTGTCGGCACGTTATCAGTGCCCTGTTTGTGGAGAGGTTTTCAATCTGGAGACACGCCGTCCTCGTCGTGCCGGACTTTGCGACAACTGCGCAGGTCGTTTGGCGCGCCGGCGCGATGACGAGCCATCGGTGGTCCGCAAAAGGCTCCAGGTTTATAACGACACAGCTCGGCCGCTCCTCGACTATTACAAAAAGTCCAAAGTCTTTTTCAAAGTGGATGGGGAAAAGGGAATTCCCGGCATAAGTCGCCAGCTTCTGACGCTTGTTCGCGGACTTCGAAAAAAATGAGCAGTGCCCGTAAGTCCTCCGGGGCTTCCATCGAGCTTAAGACGATGGAAGAAGTTGAGCTTATGAGGCAAGCCGGCCGGATTGCGGCCCAGGCGCTGAAAGCGGTGAAAGAGGCGGTTCGTCCGGGTGTCACAACGGACGATTTAGATCAGGTCGCTCATCGTTTTATTCGCGGTCGTGGCGCCATCCCCACTTTTGTTGGCTATCGGGGCTACCCGAAAACAATTTGCACTTCGATTAACGAAGAAGTCGTCCACGGCATTCCCGGTTCGCGAGTGTTGAAAGAAGGCGATATCATCAGCGTGGACGTGGGGGCGACGTGGAAGGGATTTGTCGGAGATACGGCCGAAACATTTCCAGTCGGTTCGATATCGTCGGAAAGTCAGAAGTTAGTCGACGTTACGCGCGAATCGCTGGCCCGGGCCATTATCGCAGCTAAAGTGGGAGCCCGATTGGGCGATGTCTCGTGGGCCGTTCAGTCTTACGTTGAATCTCAGGGATTTTCGGTGGTGCGGGATTTCGTGGGTCACGGCGTGGGTCGTCAGATGCACGAAGAACCCGCTGTTCCTAATTTCGGAGAGCCGGGGACAGGCTTGAGGCTCTCAGAAGGTCTCGTCATCGCCATCGAGCCCATGGTGAATTTGGGAAGTCATCAGGTGGACGTTCAGCCGGACGGTTGGACGGTGGTGACATCGGACGGGAAACGTTCCGCCCACTTTGAGCATACCGTAGCTGTTTTGTCTGAAGGCTGCCGCATTCTCACTGATCCCAGTTGAATTTATGACAAAAGAAGAGAAGATTGAGGTTGAAGGAAAGATTCTAGAGGCTCTTCCCAATGCCATGTTTCGCGTTGAGGTCGAGGGTGGCCATAAGGTATTGGCTCACATTTCAGGCAAGATGAGAATGCACTATATTAAGATCCTACCCGGGGACAAGGTCAAGGTTGAGTTATCCCCTTACGATTTGACTCGCGGGCGGATCATCTACAGGGAAAAATAATGAAAGTCAGAGCCTCAGTTAAAAAAATATGCCAGAAGTGCCGGATCGTGAGACGCAAGGGAAACGTGTACATCCTTTGTTCCAACGCACGGCATAAACAGCGGCAAGGGTAGGGGGAAGCATGGCCAGAATCGCCGGTATCGATTTACCAAAAGAGAAGCGGATTGATATTGCGCTCTCTTATATTTATGGAGTGGGGCGTCCATCAGCTCTCAAGATTTTAAATGTGACGCAGATTGACCCAGCGACACGCGTTAAGAATTTGAGTGGCGCTGACGTCTCTAAGCTGAGCAACGAGATTTCTAAAAGCTACAAAGTTGAAGGCGACTTGCGGCGTGAGATTCAACAGAATATCCGCCGCTTGATTGACATTGGAACTTATCGTGGTTTGAGGCACCGGAAAAACCTGCCCTCCCGCGGTCAGAGAACCAAGACCAACGCTCGCACAAGGCGGGGTCGTCGGCGAACTATCGGTGCAGGAAAGACAGCCCCTAAGGCTGCCGCGGCTCCTGCCGCCAAGAAGTAGACATCCAGCCGCCTCAAGGAGAACAGTAAAATGGCAGATCAGAAAGGTCCTTCCCCATCATCCCCCCAGCAGCCCGACAAGCCGTCGTCGGAAGGTTCTGCACAGCCTAAGCCTTCGGGGCCGAAGAAGAAAAAAGTTATTCGTGATATCGGGGTGGCCCGGATCTATATTCAATCCTCTTTTAACAATACCACCATTAATATTACCGATGAAAAAGGCAATACGCTGGTGTGGGCTTCAGCCGGAAGCTGCGGCTTTAAGGGAACCAAGAAGGGAACTCCTTTTGCAGCACAGATGACAGCCACGCAAGTGGCCCAGAAAGCTTTGCAGTTGGGCGTTAAGCAGACGGTTGTGTATGTCAAAGGCCCCGGTTCGGGCCGAGAGACTGCCATCCGCGCTTTGCAGGCCGCAGGTTTGGTGATTATGGCCATTCGTGATGTAACGCCCATACCGCATGACGGATGCCGTCCACCAAAGCCCAGACGCGTCTAAATTACTAAGGAGGAACGTTGGCCCGCTATACCGGTCCGGTTTGTAAACTTTGTCGACGTGAAGCAGTAAAGCTTTTCCTGAAAGGGGATAGGTGTTATAGCAAGTGTCCATTGGATCAACCCAACGGATCATTGCCTCCGGGGCAGCATGGCGCCCGGCGGTCAAAAACTACAGAGTACGGGAAACGCTTAAGGGAAAAACAGAAACTGCGTCGCGTGATGGGATTGATGGAGCGCCAGTTTTATCGTTATTTCGTCAAAGCTCAGGAAGCTCCTGGTTCAACGGGCGAGACTTTCCTTCGTTTGTTGGAGACCCGTTTGGATAATGTGGCTCGTCGGCTTGGTTTTTCTTCCTCATTGGCAGGGGCTCGGCAATTGGTTTTGCACGGCCACGTTTCTGTCAATGGAGAACGAGTTAACATTCCGTCTCAGGGTTTGAAGGTGGGCGATCGCATCGAGGTGGCCGCAGGCACTCGAAACAATGCTTTCGTTCAAAAATCCGTCAAGACGATTGTGTCGCGGGGTTTGCCTTCTTGGTTGGAGTGGGATGGTCAGGGTGCCGAGTTATTGGGTCGTTCCCAGGACGCGGTGGATTTGTCCACGACTCCTTTGGCTGGCAAGGTGAAATCCTGGCCAAACCGGGAAGAAATGTCGTTCCCAGTGAATGAACAACTGATTATTGAGTTGTATTCGAAGTAATTTAAGAGGAGGACTGATTCAATGTTGACGGGACTCATAGTTCCTGAAAAGCTTACAACCGATTCGACAACTCTGACGAACACCTACGGTCGGTTCGTCGCCGAGCCCTTTGAAAAAGGGTACGGTCATACAATCGGAAATTCCTTAAGACGTATTCTCCTCTCATCTTTGGAAGGTGCGGCCGCGACTGGCGTTCGCGTCAAGGGAGCCCAGCACGAGTTCGCAAGCATCAAGGGAGTGAAGGAAGACGTCATCCACATGATCTTGAACCTTAAGCAATTAAGGTTGAAGCTGTACAGCCAAGGGCCGGAAGTTCTTCACTTAGTTGCGACTGAGGAAGGAGAAGTAAAGGCCAAGCATATTGAGCCGAACAGCCAGGTGGAAATCCTGAATCCCGAGCTTGTCATCGCTCATATCGATGCCGGCGCAGATCTGGATATGGAATTGGAAATTAACCGTGGTCGCGGCTATGTTCCCGCCGACCGGCTTAAGAAAGAAGGCCAGCCGATCGGTTCCATTGCCGTGGATGCGTTGTTTTCTCCTGTCAAAAAGGTCCACTATGAGGTTGAAAATGCCCGTGTTGGCCAGATGACAGATTATGATAAGCTAATCCTTGAGATTTGGACTGACGGTAGCGTTTCTCCCAGTGATTCATTGGCCTATGCGGCAAAGATCCTGAAGGATTCTCTCTCGATCTTCATTACGTTTGAAGAGCAGGAAGAGAAGTCAGCGGAAAGCGCCCCTGCCAGCAACGAAAGCTCCAAGTTCAAAGACATGCTCAATCAGCCCGTCGATATCATTGAACTGTCCGTCAGGGCTTCTAATTGCTTGAAGGTAGCCAAGATTAAGACGATCGGCGATCTCGTTCGAAAGACCGAAGCCGACCTTCTTAATTACAAGAACTTCGGTAAGAAGTCTCTTGAGGAAATCGAAGAGCGTTTGAAGGAGCTGGGAATGGGTTTAGGAATGGAGGTCTAGGGACGCCGGCAACTTTTGCCAGTGTTCTGGAATAACATATCATGTCATTAACAACTGCCGGTAGAAAGCTGGGCGTCCCAACAGGCCATCGGTTTGGCATGTTGAGAAATCTGGCCACAGACTTGATTCGTTATGAGGCGATTCGGACCACCACGCCCAAAGCTCGCGAGGCGTGCAAATTCGCAGAGCATTTGATTTCCATCGCCAAACGCGGGGATCTGATAGCGCGGCGTCGAGTTGAACGTGATATTAAGGATCCTCTCGTGATCAAGAAGTTGTTTGGACCGCTCAAGACCAGGTATCAGACGCGTGCGGGCGGTTTTACCCGCATTTTCTCGATTGGTAATCGTGCCGGTGACAACTCACCAATGTCTTTGGTGAAGCTTATTCCGTAAAGTTGCGGAGAACCTTTGTTTAATTACATCTTCGGCCTTTTTTCAAATGACATGGGCATAGACCTGGGGACAGCCAATACCCTGGTGTATGTTAAAGGTCAGGGGATCGTATTGCGTGAGCCGAGCGTCGTCGCGTTGGACAAGAACACCAACGAGGTGCTTGCTTTTGGTGCCGATGCCAAAAGAATGCTCGGGAAGACGCCTGCGCATATTCAGGCTGTCCGCCCGTTGCGTAACGGCGTTATTGCTGATTTCGAAGTAACTCAAGCCATGATCAAGCATTTCATCCGGAAAGTGCACAACCGGAGAAGCTTGCTTCATCCCCGAATTGTGATCGGGATTCCTTCCGGAATCACTGAAGTCGAGAAAAGGGCCGTTCGAGAGTCTGCCGAGCAAGCGGGTGCACGCGAGGTGAAGTTGCTTGAAGAGCCTATGGCGGCGGCCATTGGGGCCGGTTTGCCGATCGACGAGCCCTCAGGCAACATGATTGTTGATATTGGAGGGGGAACCACCGAAGTGGCCGTTATTTCGCTCGGTGGGATGGTCGTCTCACGTTCCTTGGATGTGGCAGGTGATGAGCTAGACGAAGCCATAGTTCAGTATTTTCGCCGTAAGTACAACTTGATTATTGGAGAAGCAACCGGAGAAGACGTTAAGATCAAGATCGGTAGCGTGTTTCCATTGCCGGAAGAGCAGTCTATGGAAGTGAAGGGTCGGGACCAGGTCTCGGGCCTTCCCCGCACTGTGGCGGTAACCTCTTCTGAAATCAGACAGGCTTTAGCCGAGCCCATCAGAATGATTGTGGGCGTTGTAAAAGAGACCTTGGAAGAAACTCCTCCCGAGCTGGCCGCGGACCTTGTGGACCGTGGAATTGTGATGGCGGGAGGGGGATCCCTTTTGAGAGGCTTGTCCGATCTTCTTTCTCAGGAAACGGATTTGCCCGTGACGGTCTCAATGGATCCTTTGACCTGCGTCGTGATCGGTTGCGGGCGTTATCTTGAAGAGCTTGACAACATCAGGCGGGCGCGTAAAGCGCTTGTTTCTCAATGAAGAATTTTTGCACACTCTTTAAAGCAAGGAGTTTAAGTCACGCGAATTTTTATAAATACCTCTGGGAGCCCCCTTCCAGGGGCTTCCGCGCGTTGTTCTGACGGTCCGCCCTACTCACCCAGAGCAGACGTTAACACGGCCCCTCTTTGGCGGGGTCGGTCTTCTGTTGCATTAGTTTCCTCCCTTCTCTTCTCGCCGTTCCTTGCTACCCCCTATCCGTTAATCAGGTGTTCCCGATGAATTGGGATCTCTTTTTCCGCCGGAGAGCTGAAGCTCTTTTGGGTATCTATTCATTTTTTTGCCTGGTTGCTTTGATCAAGCGGTGGGATCTCTGGGTCAGAGCGGTAAAGGCTCTGATTTTCTATCTGCTCATTCCTTCCGCTCTTACCTTAAGTCAGCTGGTGAGCTATGGCGTGCATCTCGGTCCGCGAATCCCCGCCTTGGCAAATGCATTTCAAGAAAGTCAGGTCCTCAAAGAGCAACTCAGGCATCATGCGCTGTTGCAAATTGAAGCCAGTGAGCTTCGCGCTGAGAACGAACGTTTGCGCGAGATTCTTCACTTCGACAAGAAATCGTTTCCCGACTACCTGGTTTGCGAAATTGTTGCCCGGGATCCGGGAAATTGGTTTGCGAGCGTTCTGGTTAACCGGGGGGAAGCTGACGGAGTCAGGGCAGGCTTTCCTGTGGTGGCCTATGCGGAGGGTCATATTGGCTTGACAGGTTCCGTTGAAGAGGTGTCAAGGCGCTCTGCCAAGGTGCTTTTGATCTCAGATCCGCTTTCTTCCGTTTCTGTATCCATTGGTTCTCAGAAGGAGTTGGCGGTTCTGCAGGGCCAGGGGTCCAACGAGCTTCTCCTGACTTTCATTGTTCCTCAAGCGGAAATCAAAGACGGGGACGAAATCATCACGGCGGGATTGGGTCAGGCCTATCCTGAAGGGATTCCCATTGGTTCGGTCATCGATGTGGAGCCGCCTTCGAGCCTTTCCTTCCGAAAGGCCTACGTCCGGACATTCTTCCCTTTGAGTCGGCTTAAGGAATTGATGATTCTTACGACGAAGAAGGAAGGATCGTGAATAAATTTTTCGGGTTCGGCATTACGTTTGTGGCAGGTTTTCTCATTCAGACGGTCCTGGCTTCCTGGCTGCCTAACCCGCTTCTATGTCCTCACATCGTTTTGTTGATGACGATGGCCTGGGGACTCATGAAGGGATCGATTGTGGGCGAAAGCTTTGGTTTGAGCTGGGGGCTGGCTTTGGATGCCATGGGGATGACAGCCTTTGGAGTTCAAGGGTTCGTCCTTTGCTGGGCGGGTTATTTGAGCGGCATCGTGAGCCGCTGGATGAATGCCGAAGAAACCGTCTCGCAGATGGTTTTTGCATTCCTGGGATCCCTTTTCTATTTTCTGGGCCTTCAATTTCTGGATCATTTTCTGGGCGGAATAGGGCGGTCGATGTCCTGGGGTTTGGTGCTGGCGAGTTGCCTTATGAACGTGGCCGTGGCACCTTTCGTCTTTGCATTCATGCAGCGTTGGATCAAGCTATGTGGATGAGCGGCTCTCACGACATGATCGAGCAAAACCATTTTCAGTGGCGCCTCAAGCTGATTATCGTGATAGTCCTGGCTTGCTATGCCTTGATCGGGGCCCGGCTTTTCGCTTTGCAGGTGTTGCAAGGCGAACAAATGGCGCAGATTTCCGAACGAAACAGACTGCAGCTTATTTTCTTACGGGCCCCCCGGGGCAGGATTCTAGACACCAGAGGATTCCCGCTCCTGCAGAATGGGCCTAGCTTTACGTTGTTTTACTCTCCGGTCTCTTCTCCGTCGAAGGAAGTGCAGAAAACAGTTGAGGACTATTTATTGAAACGTTTTCCGAACGATTCAGGCATGATCCGAAAGAAGCTCGATGAAGCTCACCGGATACGTCAATTCGTCCGGCTTGCAGAGGATTTGCCCCGGCCCACCGCTTTTGGGTTTATTGAAGACAGCAAGAACCTTCCCGGGGTGAGCGTGTCCGTGGAGGCTCGCAGGCGGTATGCCACCGACTATCCGGGTTCTCATATTCTTGGGTATTTGGGCGAAGTGACCAAAGCAGAGCTCTCACGAACGCCGGCGATCTTTCGCCTGGGTGATTTAGTGGGGCGAATGGGAGTGGAAAGAATTTACGACCGGTTTCTCCGCGGTCAAAACGGGGGTCTTGAAATCGAAGTAGACTCTGCCGGGCGACAGGTTCGTTTGATGCGCCGCGTCGAGCCGACGCCCGGGGATGATTTGATTCTGACGATTGATTCTTCAGTCCAGGCGGTCGCCGAGCAGGCGCTGGCGGAAAGCCCGACAGGCCGCGGGGCTGTGGTGGCGATGGATCCGAGGACGGGAGCTGTCATTGCGTTGGCAAGCGCCCCTCGATTCGGTGCCGGCAATACTTTGCGGGAATCTCTCACCGACAAGGAATTACCGCTCTTTAACAGGGCGGTTCAAGGGGCTTATCCTCTGGGGTCTTGCTTTAAGATGATTACGGCGATGGTTGCCCTTGAGAAGGGCGCCATCCGGCCCTCCACCCGGTTTAACTGTACAGGCTCCTACACATTGGGAAAACGGGTATTTCGTTGCTGGAAGCCCACGGGCCACGGTTGGAATGATCTGCTGGGTGCTATTGCTGTGTCATGCGATGTTTATTTCTATCAGGTCGCACGTCTTCTGAATCCGGAGGATCTGGAGGCGGCTGCCCATCAGTTTGGATTGGGGTCTCCTGTCCAGATCGATCTTCCCGGCGAAGTTTCAGGGGTGGTTCCCGGCCCTGAGTGGGCTCTGCGCAATTCAAGGTCTTGGTTTGAGGGAGACACGCTCAATATGTCTATCGGCCAGGGTCAGGTCATGGTCACGCCGATTCAAGCGGCTGTCATGATGTGCACGGTGGCCAACCGTGGCACCATGGTGAAGCCCTATCTTGTTTCGGAGATCCGGGGACCTCGAGGGAACGTCGTTTTCCGGGCCAAGTCTGAACCGGTTCGAAAGGTTGAGATCAGTGAGAATACCTGGAACATTTTGGAGGCGGGTTTGAGGAAAGTCGTCGATGAAGGAACCGGGAGCCAGGCTAAAATCCCGGGTTGGACTGTCTACGGGAAGACCGGAACCGCTGAGAATCCCCACGGGGATGACCACGCCTGGTTTTTGTGCGCAGTTCGACAAGGTTCAGACCCTCCGCGCCTGGTCGTGGCGGTCCTGGTCGAAAACGGCGGTCACGGAGGCACAGCGGCCGTGCCGATCGCCAAACGAGTGATGGAGGCGGCGCTTGGGGTGGTTCCTCAGGGTCATGAGAATCCCGCTCCTGCCGAACCTGAAAGTCCGCCCAAGGAGGATACTCATGCCGTTGTCCAGTAGTCCTTCTTCCTCGCGGACTCCCTCCATTTTTAAGGAGTGGAATGTGGACTGGATGATGGTTTTTCTGGCCCTCTCGCTCGTTTTTTCAGGTTTGCTGGCGATTTATTCATCGGAAGGGGTCGGTTTACATCACACCGACCATCTCTTTCGTCAATGCTGCGCTTTCGCCATTGGAGCCGCACTGGCGTTTGGCTTGGTCGTGGTTCCGTATCAGGTTTTTCAATCTTATTATTGGTGGAGCTATTTATTTTCTGCATTGTGTTTGGTTTTCGTTTTGTTTACCGGCACGGTCTTCCGGGGAACGAAGGGATGGTTTATGTTTGGTCCTTTTCGCTTGCAGGCCTCTGAGGTGGCGCGGCCTCTGTTTCTCTTGAGTTTTGCATCTTACTTGGACCGAAAAATCCAATGGGAGAATTTTCGCGCGCTGGTGCCGCCGCTGGCGATCATGTGCGTTCCAACGGGGCTTCTTCTCCTGCAGCCCGATCTCTCGGGAGCCATCGTTTATGTGCCCATCGTGGTCGGGATGCTCTACCTCTGCGGGGCACGGGCTCTTCACCTGATTTCCTTGGGAGTGATGACCGCCATCATTCTCGGAGTGCCTCTGACTTCAACTTATCTGGAATTGGCGATGGAAAATGACTCCCTGACCTCCTGGCAGAAGCTGGTGGGGTCGGTCCTTTCCGGAGGATGGCAGACACTGGCCGCTTTGGCTGCGGTGAGTTTTGTGATTCTTTCTGTGGCATGGTTTCTTAAGAAGATGAAGATCCAGATGCCGCGCTTCCTTCTGGCTTCTGCTCTGGGGACTGTTTTTTTAGGAGCCGCGGGCGCGGCAATCGTTCAGCATCACATCAAGAATTATCAGCGCGAACGCCTGGTCACTTTTGTCAGTCCGTCGATCGATCCGTTGGGGAGCGGATACCAGGTGAGGCAGTCCAAGATCGCGATTGGTTCTGGCCGGGTTCTGGGCAAGGGCTTTACCCAGGCCACCCAGGTTCGTTTGGGTTTTCTGCCTGCTTTTCATACGGATTTCATTTTTTCTGTTATTGCCGAGGAATTTGGGTTTTTGGGAGCCTTGATAGTCATGGGATTTTATCTTTTGTTGGTTTGGCGGGGTTTTGACATTGCCGCCAACGCCCGCGATAAATTTGGAAGTCTGATGGCTTCCGGAATTGCCATTATGTTTGCCTTCTATGGGTTCATTAATATTGGAATGACGCTGGGTCTGACTCCTGTGGTGGGGATTCCATTGCCTTTGGTGTCCTATGGCGGTTCAGGATTGGTGAGCCACCTGTTTGCGGTCGGGTTGCTTATGTCGATTCACCGACATCGGTACGTTTTGTGACAGCGGTTCGCGGTGTCCAGAGAATCCGAATTCGCTTGAGACGTGAGCAGAAGGCGCGCCTTCTTTCCCAGCTGGAACAGGTTGATCTCTTGCGTAAGACGATTAAACAGCTGAATTGGCCTGTGGTGCTGGGAACGGGCAAGAGGCACCCGATGCGTGTTTCATTCGGGCCTGCTATTTCCGTGGGACATGAATCTGAGGCGGAATACTGTGATGTGGAATTGGCGGAGAGAGTGGATTTAGTCAAAGCCAAACAGGAGCTTGATTCCTCTCTTCCGGAAGGGTACGGCTGTGTTTGGGTCAAGCACGTGCCCCTCTTGTTTCCTTCTTTAGAAGAGTTGTTGAACACAACCCTTTATCGGGTGGATGGGCTTGACCCTGCCGTGGCGATGCCTTTGCTGTCTGCCCGGCTTAATGCCCCTGAGTTCCTGGTGGTTCGCAAGACAATGACGGGCGACCAGGTGATTGATGCGAAGCCTTTGGTGAAGCAGCTCGATGCGGAAGGAGCGTCCATTCGCCTGGTCCTGCGTTTTGGGCCGAAACGGACGCTCAAGCCGGAAAGAATTCTGCAAACGGCTTGCCAGTTGGATGACGAGAACGTACAGGTTTTGAGAGTGTGCAGGGCAGCTCTCTATATGGAAAAGCCGGATGGAACACTGGTGGAACCATAAGTCTCCAGCAGTTGAATTCCACAATTCGGAATTTATCTAATAAGTGAGGTAACGACATGAAAAAGACTTTATTGGCAAACAGCACACCGGACGAAACTCGCGTAGCTCTCCTGGAAGATGGAAAGTTGGTGGAGCTTTTTATCGACCGCCATCTCCAGGGCAACGCGAAGCTGGTGGGGAACATTTACAAGGGGCGGGTCGAAAATGTCCTGCCTGGTATTTCATCAGCTTTTGTCGACGTGGGTTTGGAAAAGAACGCTTATCTCTACATCACTGACGTCGTATCCCCCGACGATGAGCGCGATATCGCCAAAATGCTGACCAAGAATACCAACATCATGATTCAGGTCGCCAAAGAGGCCATTGGAACCAAAGGGATGAAGGTCACCATGGATGTCAGCCTTCCCGGGCGTTATCTTGTGTACATGCCTTTATCCAAGCACATCGGGATTTCCCGCCAGATTGAGCAGCGCGTCGAGCGGGACCGTCTGCGCACGATCGTCCAGAGCTTCAATCCTTCAGGCGGCGTGATCGTTCGGACAGAAGCCCAGGGCATCGAGGAGCGGTCACTGCGGCGTGAAATGAAATACCTTTTGCGCCTTTGGGAGAACGTCCATAAGAAGCACGAATCGACCAATGCTCCAGCCCTCGTTCACAAGGAGCTGGGGTTGACCTTCCAGATTGCTCGCGATATCTTGACCGAGCATGTCGAGGCATTCCTGCTGGATTCCAAGTCTGAATATGAGGATGTCAAGAATTTCGTGGAAATGCTGGCGCCTGAACTTGTGGATCGGGTTCGTTTTTATGACAGCAAGACGCCGATTTTTGACGCGTTTCATGTGGAAGAGGAGATTTCTAAGCTGCGCCAGGCCCGCATTGACCTGCCTTCCGGCGGTTATATCGTCGTTCAGGAAGCGGAAAGTCTGTGCGCCATCGATGTGAACACGGGGAAATTTACCGGCCGGTCTTCGCAGGAAGAGACGGTCACCGTCACCAATATCGAGGCGGCCGTCGAAGTGGCGCGCCAGCTGAGGCTGCGCCATATCGGCGGAATCATCGTCATCGACTTCATCGACATGAAGAAGCGAAAAAACAGGATTAAGGTGACCGAGGCTCTGCAGAATGCCACGCATAACGACCACGCAAAAATTAAGATTCTGCCTATTACCCGCCTGGGTCTGATCGAAATGACCCGCGAGCGCAAGCATGAATCACTGTTGTCGCTTTTGTGCGAGCCTTGCGAGGAGTGCCAGGGGAGCGGATGGGTTCTGTCTAAGGAATCTCTGTATCTTAAGCTGCGAAAAGAAATTATGTCCATTACCCAAGGTCGTGCGGATGGCCATCTGAAAGTCTATCTGAACCCGGAAGTGTCGAATTATTTTAAGACCAACCAGGCTCGTTTAGAAAGGCATTTGCACCGGAGCGTGGAAATCCAGCCTGATCTGGCTCTCCCCTGGGAGAATTACAAGATCGTTCTGGAGTGATCCCGGTTCGTTCATGTTTCTCATGAACCACTGTCTCCTTGTCTTTGTTCTGACCGACCAGGAGAGTGCGCGGCCCTCTTTTCTTTACCCATGAGGAAGAACAAGAAAGGAAAGATACCCTCCCGCTCCTTTGGGGAGGGGGAGTCTCATCATGCGGCAGGGGAGCCGCAGGTCTTTTCTGGGCCGATTTTTACCCGCATCCTGCCGCTCCTGGTTCTTTTGGCCGTCGCTTTCCAGCTGGGTCGAACTTACCGCTTCGCCGAAACTGACCTTTGGTGGAACTTGGCGACGGGTCGCGAGATCTTTGCTGAGCATAGAATTCCCACCCATGACGTTTTTTCTTTCTCTCCGACTTTGCCTACCTGGCACAATCATGAATGGCTGACCCAGATTGTTTTCTTCAAAGTCTTCATGATATGGGGACCTGAAGGAATTGTCATTTTCAAAACCGGCCTGGCCGTTTTGACCATCGCATTAAGTGCCGCGGGCGCCCTGGCCTTGGGGGCCGGTGCTTGGACGACGTCTTTTTTCATCATGCTGACGGCGGTCGGCTATTACCCTTCCACGTCGATTCGCCCCCAGATGTTCAGTTACTTATTTTTCGCGTGGTTCTTATTCTTATGGAACCGCTTTCCGGCCAGATCCCGGTGGCTATGGGGCCTATCCTTGGCCAGCATGCCCTTGTGGGTTGGTTTCCACGGGGGGTTCATAGTCGGTCTTGCCATTTTGGCGGTCTGGTCTGCAGGCCAAGTGATTGACAGGGGTTGGGATGAAGGGAAAACCTATGTCTTTTTAGTAGGGGCTTGTGTTGCCATGGCCTGTATCAATCCGTATGGACTGAATAATTGGAAGTTTTTGGTTGAAGGGATGCGTCACGACCGGAGCATGTTTCCGGAATGGAACCCAGTGACTTTCCGCTGGCAAAGTCAGTGGCCCTACTTTCTCACCCTCATTTTGACTGCAGGGGCCCTGGCGGCCAGTCGTCTCAAGCGAGCCTGGGCTGAAGGGGCCATTCTTCTTTTTACCGCCTTCCTCGGTTTTGAACGATCCCGGCTGACCGCATTTTTTGTGATTGCAGCCTGGGTATTTGTGCCGCGTCATTATGAAAGCATGCTCAGCGCGTGGTCTGGAAACATCCAGCCCAGCCTTAAGAAGCTGGGGACCGGACTGTCATTTGCAGCCGTGTTGTATGGTCTCACTTGCGTGTTTTATTCGATTGATCCGACAGCATTCCAATGGGATTGGCGGCTCAAGGTGGCGGCCCGGACCGATTCCTGGCACGTCAGTTTCCCAGTCGATGCGATTCAGTACATGAAGATGGCGCGTTTGTCCGGCAATGTGGCTTGTCCTTTGGCGTGGGGAGGCTTTCTTTTATGGGAGATCCCCGATCGTGTGAAAGTGTCGTTGGATGGACGCTGGGACACTGTCTATCCGATCGGTTTTATCCAGGAGAACGTTGATTTTCAGAATGGTATTCATTGGGAAGAATTTCTGGAGAAGTATAAGCCGGATATGGTCCTGGCATTCAAGGGCCTGACCGTCGACAAGGGTCTCTCCGCCAAGCCCGGGGGCTGGGCGAGGGTTTTCGAAGGAGTCGAAGGAGTTTTGTTCATCAAAAGATAGCGCGAAGAGAGAATCTTTTCTTTGATCCGTGCCGGCATCATGCTTTCTCTCCTGAATTGGCATCCTATTTGGCTGATCTGCAGATAAAGGGTATAATTCCTTAAACTCATCTGTCTTAACCACCGAGGAGAATTTTCATTCATGAAATTTCATATCACCCCGTCAGGAAAAAAGCTAGTGACATTGATTCCCGGAGATGGCATCGGGCCGGAATGCGTCAACGCGACAAAGATGATTATTGAAGCGACGGGCGCAGCCATCGAGTGGGAGGAGCGTCACGCCGGGGCGAGCATATTTAAAAAAGGTTTACCGTCCGGTGTTCCACCTGAGACCATTGAATCCCTTTCAAAGACCAGGGTGGCCCTGAAAGGCCCCCTGGAGACACCGATTGGTTTTGGCGAAAAAAGCGCCAACGTGACTCTGCGCAAGCTTTTTGAAACATATGCCAACATTCGTCCTGTCCGGGAGATGCCGGGAGTGGTGACGCCGTATTCCGGCCGGGGCATTGATTTAGTGGTGGTGCGGGAAAACGTGGAAGATCTTTATGCGGGTGTCGAATACATGGATACGCCCGGGGTGGCCACCGCGCTCAAGCTGATTTCCCAGAAAGGATGCGAAAAAATTGTGCGGCTGGCTTTTGAATTTGCCCGGTCTGCAGGTCGGAAAAAGGTTCATTGTGCGACCAAGTCGAATATTATGAAGTTTACCGAAGGGATGCTGAAGCGGGCTTTTGAGTCTATTTCAAAGGAATACCCGGAGGTTGAATCCCAGCACATTATTGTCGACAACTGCGCCCATCAGCTGGTGAAAACCCCGGAGCAATTTGATGTGCTTGTTATGACCAACATGAATGGCGACATTCTTTCAGATCTCACCTCTGCTTTGGTGGGAGGTCTGGGTTTTGCCCCGTCGGCCAACCTGGGTAGCGACGTCGCGATTTTTGAAGCCGTTCACGGCTCGGCACCCAAGTATGCCGGTAAAAATGTCATCAATCCCACTGCGGTTCTTTTGTCTGGAGTGATGCTGCTCCGTCATCTGGGAGAGTTTGAGGCCGCCGGAAAAATTGAGAATGCAGTGATGGTGACGCTTGAATCAGGCGTTCGGACCCGCGATATCGACAAGAATAATCCGGTAAGTACCACGGCATTTACCGACGCCATCATCAAAAACCTCGGCAAGAAATCCGACAAATGGAAAGTCCGCGAGTACAAACCGATCCAGATGCCCCAGGTCTCGCTCAGCCCCGATTACGTCAAAGCCAAGAGTCGCAAGGTCATCGGAGCGGATATCTTTGTTGAGTCGCCCCTCGGACCTGATGCGCTCGGTAAAGACATGGAGCAGATTTCAAACGGCACTGCTCTTGCGCTCAAGATCATCTCCAACCGGGGCACCAAAGTCTATCCGTCGATGGGGACAATCACAGACTGTATTGATCAGTATCGCTGCCGCTTTTTTGCCCGTTCGATGGACAAGGAGCTCACGGATGTGGACATCGCCGAGCTTTCCAAGCGCATCGGTTCAAAGCACCGTTGGGTGACTATCGAGAAGCTGCAGGATTTTGACGGGGCCCCCAGCTTCACCAAGTCGCAAGGCGAAGACTGACGCACGTTTTTTCTTAATGAGTCCCTTTCTCTCCCTTCGCGGGAGGGAGGGGTTTCCTTCCCTGGTTTCCCTCAACCTGTCTTCTTATAATCATCACTGATGCCCAGCTCAATCAAGATTTCAAAAGAAAGCTTCCGCGCCTTTCGTCACCGAAATTACCTGATTTACTGGGTTACGATGCTGGTTTCCATGACGGGGACTTGGATGCAGAGCGTGGCAGTGGCCTGGCTTGTTCTCACATTGAGTTCTTCAGCGGTCGTTTTAGGGATCGTGAACGCCCTCAATTTCCTCCCTTCCCTCTTCCTGTCCTTATTTGCCGGCGTCCTTATTGATCGGCTTTCCAAAAGAAAAATTCTGATCCTGACGCAATCGCTGGAGGCTATCCAGGCGATTGTGTTCTGGTGGTTGGTTTGGAGTAAATCCATTGTTTTATGGGAGATCTACGTTCTTACCTTCATCCTGGGAACCATCAATGCTTTCGATCAGCCAGCCAGACAGGCTTTTGTGACTGAGATGGTGCCCGACGAAGACGTGACCAACGCCATCGGGCTCAATTCTCTTCTCTTCAATGCGGCCCGAACGCTCGGCCCCATGGTGGCGGGAGTGGCGATTGCCGCGATGGGCATGGCGCCCAGTTTCTTTCTCAACGCCATCAGTTTTCTTTTTGTCATCGTGGGTTTTTTGTTCATGAAAAAGGAGCAGCTTCGCGTCTCCATGGCTCCCATCCGCCGGTCTTTGTTTCAGGACCTCAAGGAAGGCTTCATTTTCATCGCACAAACACCTTTGATCGTGGCTCTGATCATTGCTCTTTTCTTCGCGGGGATTTTCGGCTATAACTTCACTACCATCATTCCCCTGTTGGCCAAGTTTGTCTTGCATGGAAGTTCCCGGACGCTCGGGGTTCTTTCTTCAGCTATGGGGGCGGGTTCAATGGTGGGAGCTTTGTTGATGTCAGGGCTCGCCAGGCCCAGTAAAAGAGTCCTGTATGCTGCCGCCTTTCTGTTTGGTTTTTGCGAGGTATTGATGGTCTTCTCACCGCATTATTTTCTTTTGGCACTCCTGGTGGGCCTCATGGGCCTGACGGGGATTATTTACTTGGTTTCTACCAACGCCATGCTCCAGCTGGGCAGCCCTCCTCATTTAAGAACCCGCGTCATCAGCGTCTATGTACTCTTGCTGGTGGGGGTCACCCCCATCGGGGCCTTCTTCACTGGTTATCTGGCAGACCGCATCGGTGTCCTCAATACCATCTTTATCGAGGGATTGTTGTGTCTTTTGGGTGTTTTTTTGAGTTTGCTTTATTTGCGCAAGAAGCAGATGTTCACTTTCTATGGAAACGTCCGGCTGGGGGATTCCATCATCAACGCTTTAGGTTTTCACAAGGAACTATGACAATAGGACTCAAGAAGGGCTTCCGGGTGGCGGGGGCGGCATTGCTTTTCTCTTCTCTTTGGTGGTACGGGACGGCGACGGGCCCTTCTCTGCTTGTCAACGGCGGTTTTGAGGAATGGAATGGTTCTGTGCCTGCCGGGTGGCAAATGAGCGCCTGGCGGCTCTCCGGATCAGATTTCTCCGCTGGGCCGGACATTCGCCAGCCGCATGAGGGCAAGGTTTCGCTCCGCATTGATAACAAGGTTCCTAACGACACTTTGTGCATTCAGCATGTGCCCATTCAGGAGGGGCATGTCTATCGTGTTTCCGCCTGGGTCAAAACACTGAACGTGCAGGCCGGGCAGGGTTCCATCGGTGCCTGTCTTTGTGTGGGGTCCACCTGGATTCGTTCAACGAGCTTGGTGGGAACCAGGGATTGGGCGCCCGTTGAATTTTATGTGAAGACAGGAAAAGATGTGGACCGTCTGCCAGTGGCCTGTCGTTTGGGGTATTGGTCAAGCACCGTTACGGGAACGGCTTGGTTTGACCAAGTGTCTGTCGATGAAGTGATACCGCCATTCGACAACCTCTCGCCTATGTTTACCTACGGGATTATCAACCCTGCCATTCCGACTTCTCGGGCCCGGTGGATCCGTATGATCAGCTTTGGATTGCTGATTTTGATCATTTCTCGTCTGATCCTTGTGGCGTCAGGGACCCTTCCCTTCTTACCCTGGTCAAGAAAGCGGCATCGAAAAAAATGATTGCGGGTCGCCGGGACCTTCTCGGTCTCTTGTGTTGTTTCTTTCTTTTGACGTTCTTCCCTCTATTCATGAATTCCCAGACCGTGGATGAGCCCGAGCATAGGGGCTACGGTCTTAAGATCTTGGAAACGGGAGACTTCTCCAGGGGGACGCCGGAAACCTCCAGCAAAATGCCCGTGAGCGTTCTGCATGCTCTGCCTCTGTATGTGGCCGAGAGGCTGGGCAATCCCGGGGCTGCGCTGCGTCTTCCGAATGCCTGGGCGAACCGATTGTTCTACGGAGGCGATCAGTTTCCCTGCTCTTTGGCGGGCCGGATTTTCACGGTGGGTTTTTCTTGGTTTTTGGTGGTCACTGTCTTTCGATGGGCGCGTGAGCTTTACGGAGAAACCGGCGGTCTTCTTTCTCTCACCTTATGCGTGTTCTGTCCCAATCTGTTAGCCCACGGAATACTGATGACCACAGATTTACCGGTGACGAGTCTCGCCTTTGTTTGTGTCTACTATTTCCGGAAATTCCTGACAGGGGGAGGCTGGGCGCCGTTGGTTAAGAGCGCGATGGCCTGTGGAGTTGCACAGCTCACCAAGTACACGGCGCTCCATCTTCTCCCTATACTTTTTTTATTGAGCTTGTGTGTAAGGACAGACTTTCCCTGTCGAGATCGGATCAAGCGTTTTTTATCGGTTTCCTTGGTATATCTGGCCATTGTTCTCTTTTTCATCAATGCCGGTTTTCTCTTTCGTCGAACGGGAGCTTCTTTAAACGCCTACCATTTTCAGTCGGAGTCTTTGAAAAAGTGGCAGTCTTTCATGACGGGCGTGAACGTTCCCATCCCGGTTCCCTATCCTTATCTCGAAGGCTTAGATGAGACGAAGTTCTACGATGAAAACTGCGGGGCCGCGGGCAATCCCTATCTGTTAGGCTGGCTGCAGGAGGGAACAGCACGGAAAGGGTGGTGGTCTTATTTCTTAGTCGCTTTCCTTCTGAAAATGCCGACTCCTGTCCTGCTATTGCTGGGAATGTGTTTCTGGCTGGCGTTGGAAACCCGTTCCTCATGGGGAGAAGACGTATTTCTTCTCATCCCGGCCGCTTATATTTTCTTTTATTTCAGTTTATTCATGCGAGCCCAGATTGGGTTTCGCTACGTGCTGCCGGCATTGCCATTCTTATACGTATGGGCGGGACGGTTGGCTTCTCCCCGTTTGCTGAAGCCTGTCTACCTGGGAATCTTGTGCCTGTGGTTATCTGTCTCGACATTGTCCTATTTCCCATTTTTCGTTTCTTATTTCAATGAAAGTATTGGTTCCCGGAAGAACGCTTATCTCTACCTGTCGGATTCTAATCTTCAATTTGGCCAGGAGAATGAGTATGCGGAACGATGGCTACAGTTCCATCCCGAGGCGTCTTATTTTCCTTCAGAAGAGGTGAAGCCCTATCTTTTGGTGGACGCCAATTTTCTTACCGGGGTTCGTCATCCTGAGCTTTGCCGTTGGTTAAGAGAAGGATACCTGCCGGTGGATCACGTGGCTTACGGCTACCTGCTTTATCATGTACCTGAACCGGAGAATATCAAGATTCGTACTTAGAGGGCCCGACGCTTTCTTAAGGCTGTGGATATGAGTAGATAAAAACGGCTTGAATACTCAGTGTTTTTCGCCTTAAGTGAGGTCTTCGCCACCTTTCGATTTACAGTAAGAACGTTGCATGATTGTTTTGACGTGGAAGTGTGAATCTGCTATATTATCGGTCTTCCTATGGACAACTACGCTATCATCAAATCAGGCGGGAAACAGTTCCGGGTAGCCCCGGGTTCTCGTGTTATTGTCGACAAGATCGAGGTCCCTGTGGGCCAGACTGTAGAGATTGCCGATGTTCTTTTTGTCCGGAGCGACAAGGGTTTGCAAGTCGGCCGACCCACTGTTTCCGGTGCCTCGGTCACGGCCGAAGTCGTGGCTCAGGATCGCGGCAAGAAGGTTCTCGTTTTCAAGAAGCGCTCCAAGAAAGGCTATAAAAAAATGCAGGGGCACCGGCAGTACGAAACCGAGCTCCTGATCAAAGAAATTAAAGCTTAGAGCAAGGATTTTCCGCCATGGCACATACCAAAGCACAGGGTTCATCCACTAACGGTCGCGATTCAGCAGGTCAGCGTCTCGGCGTTAAACGTTATGGCAGCCAGCTTGTCAATGCCGGTGAAGTTTTGATTCGCCAGAGGGGGACGAAGTTCCACCCCGGTCAGAATGTCGGCATTGGTACTGACGATACACTTTATGCCCGCGTGACGGGCGTCGTTCGTTTCGAGCACATGAGTAAAACGCTGGGTCGCTGGGGGGGCAGAACGCGGGTCAGCGTCTACCCCGAACCTTCCAAAGCCTAAGCCCTAAAAGCTACGTTTTTGTGTTGGAAGCCTCGTCCTGGACGAGGCTTTTCCTTTTTTATGTCAACTACGTTCATCGACAAAGCAAAAATATTCGTTTCAGCCGGCAGCGGGGGCAATGGATGCCTTTCCTTTCGCCGCGAAAAGTTTATTCCCTGGGGCGGTCCCAACGGTGGCAACGGCGGTCGCGGAGGGGACGTTTACCTGGTGGCAGACTTTCATTTTCGGACCCTTCTGGATTTGGCGCTCAAGCCTCACTGTAAGGCTGACAATGGAATGCCGGGTCAAGGGTCTGATAAGCAGGGCCGTTCCGGCGAAGATTTATTTATTAAAGTCCCCTTAGGGACGGTGGTTCATATCGGTTCTAAAGTCGTGGCGGATTTGACGAGGCAAGACGAGCAGTATCTGGTGGCTCACGGCGGCCGCGGCGGCCGTGGTAACGCTGCTTTCAAGTCTAGCCGCAACACAGCTCCCCGCATCGCGGAAAAAGGCGAACCCGGCGAGGAAATTACCGTCGAGCTGGAGCTTAAATTGATCGCCGAAGTGGGCGTGATTGGCTTGCCGAATGCGGGAAAGTCCACTTTGCTTTCGCGTCTCACCAGCGCCCATCCGAAGATCGCATCCTACCCTTTCACGACGCTAACGCCCAATTTGGGCGTGGCTGCCTACCAGGACTTCCAGTTTGTTATTGCTGACATCCCCGGTCTTATCGAAGGCGCTCATGAGGGCAAAGGGCTGGGACATGAATTTCTTCGTCACGTGGAACGGACGAAGGTGCTCGTCCATTTGGTGGATGCTTCCGGATTCGACGGTTCCACGCCAGAAAAAGACATGGAGACCGTCAAAAAAGAGCTGAAGGCCTATTCTCCCGCGCTCGCCAGAAAACCCCAGATTATCGTCCTCACAAAAATGGACCTATTGGCCTCTCCGGCGACCGTTTTGGCTCGCTTCAAGAAGAAGGTCAAGAAAGGGGATCAGATCCTTATGATTTCGGCCGTCACCAATAAGGGGCTTGATGTCCTGCTTCGGACCATTGTCAAAACTCTTCAGGCGATCCCCCAGGAGTTGCCGCCGCCCCAAGCGCCTTTGCATGTAATTCTTGAGCCGGACGCCCGCGTGGAGCGCGATGGGGAGGTTTTTGTGGTGACCGGCAAGAAAATAGAGCGATTTGCCGCGATGACGGACTTTAACCTGCCCGAAGCGTCTCATCGCTTTCAGAATCTTTTAAAAAAACTTGGCGTGGAAAGGCTCCTGAAGGATTCCGGCGCCTGCACCGGAGATCCTGTGCGTATCGGTAAAGAGGAATTTTCTTTTGAACCGGACTTGAAACTATGAGAGTCGTCATTAAGGTCGGCACCTCTGTCATCAGCCTTCGCAGCGGCGAGGGGCTTGATAAGGAGCAGATACGCCGCATTGCCGGTCAGGTTGCCGATATAAGAAACCTGGGGCACGAAGTTATTCTGGTGAGTTCAGGAGCCATTGGAGCGGGAATGACTGTCCTTGGATGGAAAACACGCCCCAAGGAACTGCGCGACAAGCAGGCCGCGGCCGCTGTCGGCCAGGTCAGCCTGATGGAAGCTTATGAGGGGGCTTTTAAACCCAAGGGACTCGCCGTTGCCCAGGTCCTTTTGACGCGTCTCGATTTGGAAGACAGGGCCCGTTATATTAATGCAAGAAACACATTACTTTCCCTGTTGTCCTTCTCGGCGGTTCCCATTATCAACGAGAACGATACTGTTTCAACGGACGAAATCCAGTTCGGTGATAATGATACTCTGTCGGCTCTGGTGGCGGTGAAAGCGGAGGCCGATCTGCTTGTGATTCTGACCAACGTGGACGGGTTTTACCGCAAGTCTGCAGATCCAGCCGATGGGCCTGAGGTCGTGCGTGAGATTCATCAAATTTCTTCCGAGCTGAAAAAAGAGGCGCGGAGCGAGGCTTCTTCGGAACTGAGCGTCGGCGGCATGCGATCAAAACTCGAAGCGGCCCGTATCGTGATGGCTTCCGGGATTGATATGTGGATCGTGAACGGCCGCACCCAGGGCATTCTCAACGGAATTATTCACGGGACGGCTGAGGGAACGCGCTTCGTGGCCAAGCGTTCCAAGCTTGGCAGTAAAAAGCGATGGATTGCTTTTGGGACGCGCGCGAAAGGCCAGCTCTTCGTGGATGGGGGAGCTTCCAAAGCCGTCAAGCAGGGGGGTAAGAGCCTTCTTCCATCGGGAATTACCAGCATCAGCGGACGGTTCCAGGCCGGGGATGCTGTCAGCATCATGGATGATGACAGCCAGGAGATCGGCCGGGGACTTTGCAACTATTCAACCGAGGAGCTTCGCCGCATCGTGGGCCGCAAGTCCCGAGAAATTTCCCAGATTTTGGGTCGGGCAGGTTCGCCAGAGGTCATTCACCGGGACAACTTGGTGATTCTGTAATGGAAATTGGAATCGTCGGTCTTCCCAACGTCGGAAAGTCTTCTCTTTTTAACGCGCTCACAAAAGCTCAGGTGCCCGCGGAAAATTTCCCCTTCACCACTATTTCTCCCAATGTCGGCGTGGTTCCGGTTCCGGATCCACGGCTCGATTTCCTGGCCAAATTTTATAATTCTCCCAAGATCGTTCCTTCGAGCGTGCGGTTTGTCGATATTGCGGGTTTGGTGCCGGGCGCGAGCAAAGGCGAAGGGTTGGGCAATCAATTTTTATCCCATATCCGCGAGGTGGATGCCATCGCCCAGGTCGTGCGGTGCTTTGAGTCGGCTGAAGTCGTCAATGTGATGGGAAGCCTGGGTCCTAAGCGGGACGCTGAAGTCATTACCACCGAACTCATCCTCTCCGACATCGAACAGGCTCAGAGGGCCCGCGAGAAGTACACCGGCGGCGCCCGCACCGGGGACGACGAGTCAAAAAAGCGCATGGCGTTTTTAGACGATATCATTAAGGGACTTAATGACGGAATTCCCGTTCGTAAGATGAAGACTGATGCTGCCCTGGTGAATGACTACAGTTTTTTAACAGCCAAGCCGGTTCTTTACGTGGCCAATACCAACGAGCAGACTCAACCCGGATTATGGGAAGAGGTAAAGTCGTGGGCCAAAGAACAGAATGCGAGCGCCATCCAGATTAACGTTAAGCTGGAAGGGGAAATCGTCTCTCTTTCGCCCGAAGAGCAAGAGGCCTATCGTACAGAGCTGGGGATTCATGAGTCTGGATTGGGCACGCTGGCCCGTGCAGGACACGAGCTTCTCAATCAGATTACGTTCTTTACCGCGGGCCCCAAAGAATCTCACGCCTGGAACGTGGTTCGCGGAGATTCGGTTGTCAAAGCAGCCGGAAAAATCCATTCCGATATGGAAAGAGGGTTTATCCGCGCTGAAATTTTCAATGTCAAAGATCTTGAAACGCTTGGTTCGGAAGGCGCGGTACGCCAGGCTGGAAAGGTCCGTATGGAAGGTCGCGACTACCTCACTCAAGACGGCGACATCGTCGTTATTCACTTCAAGGTTTAATCCGCCTTTAAAAGACGTTTTTTCACCCCTCCTGGTCGTGTTTCTCTCTTAATTTACAAATACGTTTTCATGATCTAGTGGAAAGACGTTCCCATCTCGGGAGGTCGTTGCGAATTTCAGCGATTTGGCGGGGTTGGAGACTACTGCAGAGACGCTTTACGGCACTCGAAGCCTAAGCGCCAGACTCGGGGGCTACTCGATTTCTTCGAACTGAATAGTTCCCTTGTATATGGGGATTACCTTGATGTGGTAGGGCTGGGTCACTGTGAGGATAAAGGTGGACCCGGGCGGGGGTGGAAATCTTTTGTACTTAATGAGAAGGATTCGCCCTTGTGGCGAAGACTTGTATTCTGAATTCATGACTCTGACCTGATAGCCGCCTCCCTTTTGTTCCCCCAGAAATACGCACGCAATCATTTGGGTTGAAAAATCCACGGTGGGGGTGTTGTCTTCGTTGGGTTTAACGCGATTCCAGAGAGCTTCCCACGATCCCTCGTCCCCGATAATATATTCTCCTTGATGGCTGATGGGGCAAAACATTCCTGCCCATTCATGAATGTCTCCGCTGGGAGGAAACGGCACAGTATTCTGGGGGGTCGGCGCCGTGGTTGAGTTTGCCGGAGTTCCAGAAGGCGCGATGCTGGGTACCGGAGGCGGCGGAGGAGGAGTCACTTTCGGGGCTGCTGGTTGCTGTTGTTTGAGAATATTGACGAGGAGAGGTTCTTCCTGGCTTAGCTTCCTGATCTCCGTGTTCGCTTCCAGCTGAAATTCTTTACTTTCCATATAGGTTTTCAAATGTCGGCTGGAGAACTCTGCTTTTGAGGCCAGAGACGACATCTGTTCCACTTGTTCAATTAGAGAGAGTTGCCGGTCTGCCATTAATGTGAATGTGAGGAGACAGGCCAATATTCCGCCCCCCACTGCTGAAAAAAGGACCCACCAACCACTCCACATGGATCCGTCCTGATTGCGAGTGGATCCCATGAGGGGAACGGGGGGAGTAAACAGTTTGATCTCTTTCGGAAGCGGGAGGACCGGCGCTTTGAGTTCGGTTTCCGGAAGCGAGGGGGGTATTTCTTCCTGTTCAGGCTTCGGGGCAACCTTTTTCCGGCGCTTGTTCTCAAATTGAGAGGATTTCCGTTCAGGTTTTTCCTTGGGGGGCGTCTTTTGCACCGGAGCTTCCTCGGGTATTAAGAGCGGCGCCGGGGAGGGAGGCAGAAGAGTTTTCGATTTTTTCTTGAACAGGTTCCCCAGGAAGCCGGCCCAGGATTTCTTTGGGGCGGTTTCAGGAGAAGGGGATTCCAAGGCGGGTAATTCTCCTGAGGGTTCGGCTGTCGGGGTGTCTTTGAGGTATTTTTTGAAAAACGCATCCAAGTCTAAAGGGGGAATTTTCTCGATTTTCTGTTCCGAAGGTTTGGATGGAGAGGGCGGCGTCGGGCAAGTTTCAGCCAATGGCTGGGCTGGATCTGCCGGCGCGCCGGGGATTTCCTCCGGCGAATCGATTTTAGGTTCGGAAACAGGTTTAGGCCGGCTGCGCAGGAAGTCGTTGAGTTGATTGACCCAGGATTTCTGCGGCTCAGGAATCGCTGTCTCGGGTTCCTGGATTGGCTCCGGAACCGGGGGGTTGTCTTGAGTCTGCAGGTCGGCCTGGGAGGAGGGCGCGGTATTCCCGATTTCCGGTTCCGGCAGAGGGGCGAGCGGGACCTGTTCTTCCAATTCGGTGATCTTGGGTCCCTTAAGGTCTTCCTCTTGCAACGGCTCAAAATCCATTGTTTCTGAAGATTCAAGAGCCGGCTTGGGTATGTGTTTAAAGAGTTTTTTGAAACGGCCTGTCCAAGAGCTTTTCTGCGGAGGCTCCTGGGCAGGGGATTCCTCGAACGGTTTTTCGTGAGGTTCCGGGTTTTGTTCCAGAACCTCTTTCGTCTTTTCCTCAGTCAGATGATCGAGGTTGGTTTCAGTGACCTGAGAGGACCCGGCGGGCAGGACCTCAGGGGTGGATTCATCGGTCGCCAGCTCTTCCGGCTGTTGTTCGTCAGAGAGGGAGAATCCTTCAGGCTTTTCTGGTGCCGGGCGGGGTTTGGATTTGAATAGCTTATTGGCAAAGTTGAGGAACCGTACTTTAAGTCCCGGACCCGTGTAAGTGGGGGGAAGATTAAGAACTTCCTTCAGTTGAGTGAATGCATCCAGGCACTTTTCGCATTCAGCCAGGTGACGTTTTGTTTGGTCAGAGGCCTGGGGATCAAGCGATCCATTGATGTAGGGCACGAGCAGATGCTCGATGTGTTCATCGGTCGTGTCAGTCGGGCGAAGTTCCATAAGAGTTACTTTAATCTTAGTATTTGGAAACTTTATGTCGCCAGAGATTTCTATTTTAGTTGATTCCAGAATATTCTATTTTGGGGTTATTAAAGTCGGTATTCGTGCTTAAAAACGGCACAATGAGGACGTTGGAAATTTCAGATAGGGAGGAGACAGCATGGGAGTTTTTTCGGAAGCCGGTTCGGCTGAGGGGAATCGTGTCATGTTTCTTCGCAACGCAGCGGCATCGTTAGTCCGGGTTCGAGATCGCTTTTTGTCCGTGTGCGATAGATTGCAGTGGTTGCCGCCCGCGCTGGGACGGCTCGCCATTGGTTCCAATCTTGCAATTGCAGGATGGAGACGGCTCCATTACGTCGACAAAGTGACAATCTTCCTGATACAGGCGGGAGTTCCGGCTGCCCACATGATGGCAGTGGTATTTTCTGTATCTGACTGTCTTTTCAGTTTGGCGGTGGTTCTTGGTCTTTTGACCCGTTTAACGGCATTGCCTCTGCTGATTTCCTTGGTGTCCTTTAGCTCCGTTGCCATTGCAGGTCATGCGGGCGCTCCGTTATCCATCCTGTTCGACACAAGCATTTATGTGGCCCTTCTTGTATGGCTGATTATTAGCGGTCCGGGCCCCTTGTCGGTCGATTGGTTTATCTGCAAACGCTGCGCTGATTCGCGCTCGAAGAAAAGTCAGTGACACGAGTCACAGAGTTGGTTTTCTTGCGCGCATTGGACTTGCAATTAAGCTTGGTTATCCAATTCGGCCACTGATTTTGATCGGCGGCTGAAGACCAAGGCCCCCTGGGAAAATAAGGGGGCTTTTTTATGCCATCCCGGAGAGGATGTGTCCGCCGGGAATCACCCGCGTTCATTGGTTGGCGTTGTTTCCAGCCCATGAGTCTGATCATCCACGGGACGATGTCTGCGGGTTCTCTTGGGTATGGTATTTTGATGATTCTCCCGGTACAATGGCCGTATGTCTTATTTCAGGAATGTCTGTTTCTTGAGTTTATTGTCGTTGGTATTTGTGCCTCCCGCGGCCCGCGCAGGAAGCTACCGGCTTTCTGACCTGGAACCTTCATCGTCACCAACCCAAGAGACCCCCGATAGAACCTCTGATCGCGAGAAGGGGCCTTCCCCTGAAAGTACGACCACTTTTACTATCAGTAACGGTTTGCGGGTTGATAATTTTCGTTACAACATTGCGGGGGATATTACGGGCCACAACCCCAACATCCTTTCTGAGTTGACCTGGAATGAGTTGAAGACTTATCAGATTAAGGGCGAATTGACGAAAACGGTGGGACACTGGCTTTATCTGCGCGGAGGCGCCGATTATGGCTGGATTCTCAGCGGCAGCATGCAGGATTCTGATTATCTGGGAGATAATCGCACGGATGAATTCTCCCGCTCTGTCAACGATTCGAATGGCAGTGTCGTGGATTCTTCCTTGGGTGCCGGGTATCCCTTCATCTATCAAGTGGGCGATACCGAGGCTATGTTTGCCCCCATGGTTGGGTACGCTTACAATTTGCAGCGCTTCCATATAACGAACTTAGACCAGGTGATCCCCAATCTGGGCGCTTTTCCCGGTTTGGACAGCAGCTTGCGCACTCAGTGGTATGGGCCCTGGATGGGCGCCGATATGTCATGGAAACTAAACCGGCACTTCAAGATCTTAAGCGGTATTGAATACCATTGGCTTGATTATCGTGCGGTAGATAACCACAACCTGCGGACCGATTTACAGCATCCTGAAAGCGTCGTTTTCACCGCTACGGGCACCGGGATTAATGTGAATGGCGGTGTTGAATATTCCTTCAAGGAATGGATTTCTCTTCAAATGAAGCTGGATTATGTCCAATGGAAGGCAGGTCAAGGTCTCGACACCACCTTTTTCTCTGACGGGACGACGGGCACCACTCTGTTAAACGAAGTCCGCTGGAGTTCCTGGTATTACTCTCTAGGTCTTGCCTTCCATATTTAAAAGCCCAAGGCGGGTTCCTGTCAGGTTAGGTTTTTAGCTGGGCGACTGGCGCGGCGGGTTATTTTACGGTCTTTGCCAGAAACTGACTTTGCCTTCGAATCGGCGGATGACTTTGATGTGGTAAGGTTCTGTTAATGTGGTGCCTTTCATGGGATTGGGAAGCGGCATAGTTTTTGCATATTCCACCGACATGCTGTCCCCGTCTTCATCCACACTGTAGCTGGAGATAAATATACGGTAGCCCTGCTGTACCCGCCCCGTGAAGACCCCGATCACCATCATCTTTTCGAAATCAATATCAGGAAGAATGGGCGGGGGTATGCGCAAGCGCGGGTCGTGCGCTTCCTTCTCAGGCTGCCAATCGGGGGGGAAGATAAATTGAGCGCGGAACTTGTCCCAGTCATCATCTTCCTTTATCACGATATTGCTTTCGGCATTGATGCCGCAACGGTACCCCCACCAGTCCCTTTCCTCGGCCAAGCCGCCCCGGTATCTCTTTTTCTTGGTGGTGGAGGAGATATCGATACCCGTCATCGAGACCGCGGAAGAGGAGTTTCCCGCCCCGGGCGGTGCCGTCTGTGAAATTGGGGGCACGGTTTCAGTTTCCCCGGCTTTTGTGGAAATTGGCTGAGGTCTTGTCCTTTCTCCGGAGGGCCGTGAAAGATTTGCAGGCGACTTTTTCTCTCCGCTCTGGGCAAGGGGAAGCCCCTCTGTGGGGTGAGCGAATGATTGAAAGGGGGCTATTGCCGGTTCGGTAGATTTCTGAGGTGCGAGCTGGGTAGATTCTTGGGATGCCGGCCCCGAAGGCGGACCGGGAAGCGCAGTCAGTGTTCCGGCAACGGGAATCTGGTCGTGCAAAGTGCGGCAGCCGCGGAGTCCTGTAAGAAGCCAAGCGCCGGCCAGGAGGAGGATCAGGATCAAAATCAGGCGGACAGGCCGCTTGTTGATCATGGTCTATAGAGGTTTGTGATCGGGACTCGCCGGTCTTTGCCGAAGGCTTTGGAAGTTATTTTGATGCCGGGGGGCGCTTGCCGTCGTTTGTATTCACTGGCATCGATCATGCGAACGGTTTGGCGTACGACGGTTTCATCCAGACCTGAACGGATGAGCTCAGATACCGGCCTGTCTTCTTCGACGTAGCCTTTGATAATCTTGTCGAGAAGATCGTAAGGAGGCAAAGTGTCTTGATCTTTCTGGTTGAGCTTTAGTTCTGCAGTGGGCGGACGGGTGATAATGGATGCCGGGATTATCTCGCGGCCGTGAAGCGTGTTGAAAAACAGAGAGAGTTGATAAACCATTGTTTTCGGGACGTCTTTGATAATGGCGAATCCCCCGGCAGTGTCTCCGTAGAGCGTACAGTAGCCGGTGGAGATCTCGGATTTATTTCCTGTCGTGAGAATGAGCCACCCAAACTTGTTGGAGAGAGCCATGAGAAGCGCTCCGCGGATTCGGGCCTGAAGATTCTCCTCGGTGATATCGGGAGTTCTTCCTTCAAAGGATTCCGAGAGCGCTCCCAGAAAACCCTTGAAGACGTTTTCAATCGGGAGCGTCATCAGTCGAATCCCCAGGTTATCGGCCATGGCTTGGGAGTCCTTGAATGTTTCACTCGATGTGTAGGGTGACGGCATCGTCACGGCCACCACACGGTCCTTGCCAAGTGCTTCAACGGCCAGAGCGGCCACCAAGGCAGAGTCGATCCCCCCTGAAAGACCCAGGGCGACCGTCCCGAACCCATTTTTTTGGACGTAATCACGGGTTCCTAAAACAAGAGCCCGGTAGATCTCTTCAACCGGTTTGAGCGGGCCGATTGTCCGGGAATTGAGTTGGGGCTTGAGGCGGGGGTTGGGCTTGGACAGGCGCAGCGTTGGCGCTTTGGGATGAGTTCTGGATTTCCGGCCGGATTGGACAGGAAGATCCACGACAAGCAAATTTTCCTCAAACTGGGGGGCGCTCGCAATTAATCGCCCAGATGAAGTCATCGCAAAGCTTCCGCCATCGAATACGAGTTCGTCCTGGCCGCCGACGAGATTGCAGTAGGCCACCGAAGCCCTGCACAAACGGGCCCACCGGGTCCCCATTCTGTGGCGCGCGTGAATTTTCCCAACAAAGTAAGGGCTTGCTGAAAGGTTAACGAGCAGGTCGGGTTTAAGCCGCGCGTATTCATCCACCGGTCCCTTTTCTTCCCAGATGTCCTCGCAGATGGTCAGACCGACCCGATAACCGCCAAGATCCAGGATGAGGTTTTCATTTCCCGGAACAAAATAGCGCTTTTCGTCAAAGACGCTGTAATTTGGCAAGCAGCGCTTATGATAGCTGCCCTTAATGCGGCGGTTCTCAATGACGGCCGCTGAGTTAAACAGGGTTTGCCGGGGGCCCTGTTCCACGTGGCCGATCACGCACGGCAGGTCTGTGATCTGGCGAGCAAGGGCTTTCAAGTGAGCGGCCGTATCTTTGATGAACTGAGGTTTTAGCAGGAGGTCTTCCGGAGGATAGCCTGTGAGGGCAAGCTCCGGAAAAATGACTAAGTCGGCCCCGGCGACCTTGGCTTGGTCGACCCGGCTGAGGATGATCCTTGAATTTCCAGGGAGGTCTCCGACGACGGCATTGATTTGCGCGAGAGCGATTCTCATGGGTGTTTTTTAAAGGGCTGCCGGCGGGTGAGGATGGGAAGGAAATGCGGGGAACATCGGGCGCAGGAGGTTCCCTGGTCCATTGCGTCTACCGTCTTTGAAGTTCTTTGGCTAGAAGGATGGCTTCCGCAATTTCCTTCATGGTTTTTCTTTTGTCCATGCTTTGTTTCTGAATTTCCCGAAATGCCTGTTCTTCAGTCAGGCTCTTGTCTTTCATCAGGATTCCCTTGGCTCTCTCAATGGCTTTACGCGCTTCCAGAGCCTCCTGGGCGGCCAGCTTTTCAGACAAAAGACGCGTGTGTTCGATGGCGGCGGCCGACTGGTTGGCCACCGCTTGCAAGAAATTGATTTCTTCCTGGTTAAAGGCGTGTTCGTCGGCGGTGTAGGTATTAATTACACCGATGGCCTTGTCCTTAAACATCATCGGAACCGAGAGCATGGAAACGAGGCCTTCTTTTTTGGCCAATTCACGATATTGATAGGACGGATCCATCCGGACATCTTTAACGACCACCGGCGCCTTTTTTATAATCGCTTGGCCTGTGACGCTGGTTCCAAGCCGGATCGGCGGTTTATTGAGGTATTCATGCGACAGGGCCTGTGTGGCCACGATTTTCAGTTCGCGCCGGTCCTCATCCAAAAGCATGACTGAGCAAATTTTTGATTCCAGCATTTGGGCTGTCATGCTGACGATTAGCTGCAGGATGTCTTCTAAGTATTTATCCTGGGTGATGGTGTAGGAGACAGCCGCCAAGGTCTGAAGAGCTTCTGCTCTTCTCTTGGTTTCTTCAAACAAGCGCGATTTTTCAATGGCCCCTCCAACCTGGCTTGCAACGGTTGTCAGAAGTTCCACCAGGCGCGGCGAATACTCATGGGGTTTGCGGTGCTGGACATTGATAACCCCGACCACGTCCCCTTTAATCGTCACCGGAATGGACAGGAAGGCTTCATAGTTATCTTCCGGAAGATCATGGAAAAACTTGAAGCGAGGGTCGTGGTGGGCTTCCTGGGAGATGGCAACGAGCCGATGGTGTTGAGCCACCCATCCGGTGATGCCCTCTCCGAGTTTCAGCCGGATTCGTCCCAGCATGTTGGCGTGGGGCGTCTTGGAGGCCGATAACACCAATTCCTTCCGGGTTGGATTGTAGACATAGAGGAAACAGGCATCAGCTTTGGTCATGCGACTGACCAGACTGATAATTTCATTGAGCATTTCTTTGTAATCCAGGGTGGACCCAATGATGTGGGCGATCTCGTGGAGGAGTTTTATTTCTTCTGCTGCTGATGATGGGGTTCTTTTGGGGTTCATGGCCTGATATCCGCTATCAAATTCAGTCCCATTTCTGGGGTCGTTTGAGAATTATACAAAAAAGCTGCAGGAACAGTTGAATAACCTTCTCTGCCTTTGTTAGGCTAGGAGCCAAGTCATGGGTTCCGCACCCGTTCGGGTTTTATTGATTGAACAGAATGCCAGCCTGGCAGAGACGATTCGGCGGGTGCTGGCGCCTCATCCCGTGGACATTAGTTATACGCCGGAGGAAGGATTGAGCCGCCTGCGAAAGGGCGGCTATTCATTGGCTCTGGTCAACTGCGAGCTCCCCCGTTTGAGCGGTGTGGACATGGTGACGACAGCCCACCGCGAAAGTCTTCTCACCCCCATCATTATTTTGGCGGATCCGGCTCATGAAGCCATCGCTGTCGAGGCATTGAAAGCCGGTGCCATTGATTACGTTCTGACTACCGATGCCCTGAAAGCCGGCATCTTAGGCGAACGCGTCATTAAGGCGTTGGCCCATTCCCGCCTCATTCAAGAGCGACAGTCTCTTTTGGGCCAGCTCAGGGAAAAGAACGGCGAAGTGGAACGGATGAACAACGAGCTTCTCGGTCAGCAGAAGCAGCTCCTGGACTTGGCCACCGAATTGCAGCGATTGAACGAAGATCTGCGGGAGTCTGATCGGGTCAAGTCGGAGATTGTTTCCATGGTGAATCATGAATTGCGAACGCCGATGACGGCCGTCAAGGAGGGGATTGCCCTGATTCTTGACGACATCCTGGGGCCTGTGAGCGAGGAGCAGAGAAAGTTCCTGACCATCGCTAAAAGTAATCTGGAGCGTCTGGGGTCTTTGATTAACCGGTTTTTGGATTGGTCAAAACTGGAAGCTGGCAAGATGGCCATGCATCGTGTTCCTATGCATTTGCCAGATTTGATCAAAGAAATAGAGGATTCGATGTTTCCTTTGCTGAGGGAAAAAGGCCTCACCTTGGAGACCCGAGTCGACACTCTGCCGCCTGTGGTGGCCGACAGGAACTGGCTCATTCACGTTCTCACGAATCTTGTCGCCAATGCGATCAAGTTCAGCCCGCGACAAGGCCGCGTGATACTCCATGCCGAACTGGTCAAGGAGGACAAGGGCGCAAGCATGGTTCAGATTCACGTTGAAGATGAGGGTGCAGGGGTTCCGAAAGGCGACCTGAGGAAGATTTTTGAGGCTTTTTACCAGGTGAGAAAAGGATCAAAACAAAAAGTGGAGGGGACGGGATTGGGGTTGTTTATCTGTCAATTGGTGGTGGAACGGCACGGAGGCCGGATTTGGGTGGAAAGTCCCGTACGGGAGGGCCGCGGATCCCGGTTTTCTTTTACGCTGCCTGTGTCACTCGTTGATGACGATGGGCGTCGCGTTTGAAATGTAGATATCGTCACCGATGTCCCCTGTAATTTTTCCCGTATCACTGATTCCTGTTATCCCCGCTCTGCCATCCGGGCCCACCGAAAAAATCACGTAGTACTTTGAATCACTCGTACTGTCAGTGACGTAGCGATACTCTGTTGTGGGGCTGAAAGGATCGTCCAGAATTGAGGTTAGAAGCGCAGAGGGTCCCTTCAGGAGGCCGCTCTGCCATGACTTGAGCGGGGTTGTGCTTTGCGCCGGGTATTGCTGGTTATGAACCATGTAGGATTCGATAGCCGCCTGCAGAGTTTTCATTTCGGCCTTTGTTTTGGAGATGACGGCTTCGTTCTGCACCTGCTGGTAACGTGCCAAGCCGATGCCGATGATGAGAGCGAATACCACTATCAAGCCAGCAAGTTCGACAGGAGTAAAGCCGCGAGCGTTCAGTTTATTCATGGGTTTTTTCGGATCGTGATCCTTTATTTTTTATTAGCTCTTCAACTTTAGATTGGAGCTCCGGAGCATCGAATGGCTTTAAGAGGAAGTCATTGCCGGCCTGTCGAATTTCCTGGCCTTCCGGAGAGCTGACCATGCGTCCGGTCAAGAAAAGAAACGGTGCCTTGCAGCCGATCGCAACAATCTCCCGCCAGATTTCGAAGCCGTTCTTATCGGGAAGCATCATGTCGCAAATGACCAGGTCGGGCTCGAATGTTCTCGCGCGGGCCGTCGCTTCCGATCCATTGGCGGCCTCGCATACCTCGTATCCCCACAACTCCAGACGCCTCATCAGTACTTCCAGAACATCCGGCTCGTCATCCACAATCAGTAATTTATAGGGGTGGGTCACAGCCTGCATTTTATCAGAAAAGCTCTTTAAAGAGGCTGTTGGTAATGTTTTGGACCCAAAGGCCCCGGACGTGCAGGGCAGGGTTTCCCGGATAGCTTCCTATGGAAAGATTAAAAGTCTTCGGCTCGATGACCCGCACCGGCCAGACAAACCATCGCGGTTCTGAGAAGAGCAGGTCCCTTTTGAAGACGGCACCGCCTGTTTCCACTCCCTTTTCTTTGCTGATCAGGTTGGCCCAGCCCATCGGTTTGAATCCGGGTGCATGAATGATCCCTTCCGGGCAATCGACACACAAGGTGACCAGGTAGGTGCCCGGAAGAAGCTGGAAATCCGACGTCGGATCCGCGACCTCGCGGCCCGGAGATGAAAAACCTCCCAACTTCCCCAAACCCGACAGAATATATTTCTCGTGCATCAAGGCGGATGTGTTTCTTTGCCGGAGGGAGTCAATCAGTTCGGCCCGGTTTATTTCAGAGAGATTGAACTCGGACCACTCACCATTAATTTCAACGTGTTTGTTTCCCAGTGCGCCGAGGAAAGCTTTCAGTTTGGGAAGGTCGTCCCCGCAGGCGACGACAGTCTGCCCCTTGAGAAGACTTGAACGAAGCATGGAGAGATCCCGCAGCATGGGCAGGCTGTGGCCCACCTGTACCGGCATATACGCCAAGTCATTCGAGGAGCAGTAAAGGGCGACTTGGCTATCTTGGTTGCTGAAATCCGGTTTTGATGAGGAGGACAGGGTATTTAAAGCGGGCAGTAAGAGCCCTGCGCTTGTCATCAGTATTCCCGCTGTTCCGAGACCTGAAAGGAAGAGCAGATCTGGTGCCCAGACGAGCCCCGCAGCGGCCAGGGCCGCGCAAGAAAAGCCCAGGAAGCACGGGAAAGACCCCAGTTTCAGCCATAACCCCAGTCCGAAAATGATTCCTGAAGCCAGGAGAAGGAGAGCCGATGTCAGCTGCGCGGCCCGTTTGTGCAGCAAGGATGTCCCATTAAAGTGGCGGAGCATGGCCACGATCAGGGCGGGGATGACAAAAAGAACATACCGTTCGGTCTTTGTTTTCTGAATGACGAAGGGCAAAAGAGAAGCGACGGTCCATATCACGATCAAGCGATCTTCGGGAGACAGGGTCCATGAGCGAAGACGTTTCTGCAGCGGGAAATTTGGCACGGCCGTCGCGATGACCAGAATTGTCCATGGCAACAGAGAGGCCAGGCATTGAACGAGGAATGACCCCAACGGAATATTTTCACTGTTGATAAAGCGGACGGTGAAAAGTTCTCCCCAATACACTGTTTTCCAGTAGTGAGCTCCGTACCGCAAGGCCATGACAATATTCCAGGGGAGAGCCAAAGTGAGGAAGAGCGCGAACGCGCTCAGGTACAACACGCGCGTTTTAGGGGGGATATTCCATTTTCTTTTCCAGACAATCCACAGGGCAAACGACAGGCCGACCACGACGGGCGCGACAGGCCATTTCAGCAGAGTGGAAAGACCGCTGGCTCCCGCACACATAAAGAGCCCGTCAGGCTTTGTTTTGAGCAGCCAGCGGGATAAACCCCACAATGACCCGACGAGGCACAACGTGAGAGGCGCATCGATCAGGGCCATCCGGCCGATGCCAAAAAGACCCGCTGAGCTGAGGCTGAGGGTGCCCGCCGCCAGAGCTTTTGAGTTGTTCAGCCCCAGTTCGTGACCGAGGGCCGCCGCGGCGATCGCGGTTCCGGCGGCGCACAAAACACTGGGCAGACGCATGGCCCAAA
>Ga0206815_1047_pt1 | contig 35195 bp, 34 predicted proteins | sample Alteio_BWOrgCont_91_FD_152864 | JGI IMG/M metagenome (GOLD analysis project Ga0206815, IMG submission 152864) | Enriched cells from forest soil in Barre Woods Harvard Forest LTER site, Petersham, Massachusetts, United States -... | ecosystem: Environmental > Terrestrial > Soil > Temperate forest >...
TTCAATACAGGCGCTTGATGAGACCACTCAGCCGGATCGCGCCGAAAACCTTGCGTAAGTCATTGATTCCAGGTTGACGGCGGCGACGGCGCTGCGCGGGCCGTGGGACGCTCCGTGGAGAGCGTGTGGGCCGATCTGTGGGAAACGCCTGGAAGCCGCTCAGGACGCGGCCCAGACGCAATTTCAGGCCGCGAAAATGACGGGTAAAACGCCGAGAATCTGTGATTTGGGTCATATCCGTAAATCTGGAGGTGGATAAGGACGATGTTTGGGTGGGGCCGGAGTGGGATCGGCATATTGCGCAGTTTGGGCAGCTTGGTACGGAGAGTTGCAAGAGTTTTCTAGCCGGGATGCCGGATACCGGCGCGTCGGTGGTGATGCCGAAATGCGTCGTTCCTTCGCTGCCACCGAGTCTGGTTGTTTGGCCGGAATCCCCTGCGCCGTTTCACGATGCCGATACGCGCTTCCGGTCTGCGATGGCTTCTGTTGCGCAGGCGGATAAGGCTCCGATGATTGTCGGCGCGGTTGGCATGGACGGGGATGCGGCGGCGCAGCAATACCAGATTTATAACTCTGCCGAGGTCGTCGCGCAGGACGGCCACTTCGCTGGCCGTTACGACAAGATTCACCTGGTGCCGTTTGGAGAGTATGTGCCGTTTCGGAAGCTGCTGTTTTTTGTGAAGCAGATTACGCAGACGCTGACGGATATGAGCACGGGGACGGAGCGGAAGGTGTTTACGATTGGCGATCATCGCTACGGTATCTTTATCTGCTATGAGTCTGTTTTTGGCGATGAGATTCGGCAGTTTGCGCGCAATGGCGCCGAGGTCTTCGTGAACATCAGCGACGATGGATGGTATGGAGATACGAGCGCTCCGTGGCAGCACCTGAACATGGCGCGGATGCGGGCGATTGAGAACCGGCGATGGATTTTGCGGGATACGAACAATGGGGTGACGGCGGCAATCGATCCGTATGGGACGGTGCGGCAGAGCATTCCGCGGCATGCTGTGGATGCGCTGCCGGCTCAGTATGGATACAGTTCTGAGCTGACCTTCTACACGGTGCATGGGGACTGGCTGCCGGGGCTTTGTGCCATACTTAGCTTGGCGCTTTTGGTTTGGTCGGGACGGACTTTGCTGATGCGGGTTGCTTCCTAGAGCTTGGCTTAGACGGCTTTGAGGACGATTTGAGCCAGGTCAAGTATTCCCTCGGCGGCTAAAGCCGGCCGGATTTGGATGGCTTGATGGCGTGGCTAAAGCCACGCCCCTTCAAAACATCCGAGACCAAGTTCTTCAAAGCATCCATGTGCGCTAAGTTTTGTGTGTTGTTATTTCAATCCAAGTCAGGTCTTGAAGCGAATATGTCGTCATTGAACGATCTCGAGTTTGCCTTCGCTCCCCTCCGCGATACCGTCCGCGACCTGCGGGAGTATCTTTGACCCTGCCCGCCTGCACCGCGAACTAGACTCCATTGGGAAAAAACTGGAAGATCCGGCGTTGTGGTCGAATCCGGCTGCAAGCCAGCCGCTAATGCGCGACCGCAAGCGGCTGGAAACGCTGATTGCGGATGACGACGCGTTGGTGAGCCGTTTGGGCGATATTGAAGCCTATTTTGAGCTGGCGAAGGAAGGCGCGGAAGAAGTGCTGCCGGAGCTGGAGCAGGCGATGAATTCGCTGCGCGAGTTCTGCGAGGCGCTTGAGGCGAAGACGATGCTTTCGGGCGAGACCGATCCGCTGAATGCCATCGTTACTGTGCATCCAGGCGCGGGCGGGACGGAGAGCCAGGACTGGGCGGAGATGCTGATGCGCATGTATCTGCGCTGGGCGGAGCAAAACGGTTATAAGACGGAAATGAACGACTACCAGGACGGCGATGAGGCGGGCATCAAGTCGGCCACGTTCACCATAACGGGTGAGAATGCCTTTGGGCTGCTGGCGGGCGAGAGCGGAGTGCATCGGCTGGTGCGGATTTCGCCTTTCGACTCGGCCAAGCGCAGGCATACTTCGTTTGCCAGCGTTTATGTTTCGCCGGAGATCGACGACACCATTGAGGTCAACATTCGGGCGGAGGATTTGCGCATCGATACTTACCGCTCGGGCGGCAAGGGCGGGCAGCATGTGAACACGACCGACTCGGCGGTGCGGATGACGCATTTGCCGACAGGGATTGTGGTGACATGCCAGAATGAGCGCTCGCAGATCAAGAATCGCGACAAGGCTATGAAGATGCTGCGGTCGCGGCTTTACGAGTACGAGTTGGCGAAGAAGAAAGCCATAACCAAGGACATCGAGGACGCGAAGCTGGAGATCAATTTCGGTTCGCAGATCAGGTCGTATGTTTTGCAGCCTTACCGCATTGCCAAGGACCATCGGACGAAGGTTGAGGTGGGCGACGTGGACAAGGTGCTGGATGGGTATCTTGAGCCGTTCTTGCGGGGTTTTCTTTTAATGAAGCGGCGGGGGACGGCTGTGGCATCGGATAGTGGGGACGATCTGGACTTATGACAATGATGAAAAGTGAAGTGATTGACGAGATGCTGCAGACGGCGAAGACGATTGCTGTGGTTGGTATCAGCAATAAGCCGGAGCGGGCGAGCTATAACATTGCCAATTATCTGGCGAAGCATGGGTATCGGGTGGTGGCGGTGAATCCTGTGCTGAGTGAGGTGGTGGTGAATGGCACGGTGCTGACCAGCTATCCTGCGCTTGAAGATGCGCAGACGGCGCTGGCGGCTGAGGGTGCGAAGATTGACCTGGTGGATGTGTTTCGCGCTTCGGACGCGGTGCCGGGGATTGTGGACGATGTGATTCGGCTGGGTATTCCTTATCTCTGGCTGCAGGATGGGGTGCAGGATGACGTGGCTATTGCGCGGGCTGAGGCGGCGGGAGTGAAATGTATTCAGAACGACTGCATTTTCCGCGAACATGCGGCGCGAACCTGAGGTGTCGCGCAACAATCGCGGTATATATGTGATATATACAAATTATGGGCAAGAATCCGCTCGCCGATTGTGTGGGGTTTGAGTGGGACGAGTGGAATTCGGGGAAAATTTGGGAGCGGCATCGGGTTACTCCGGAAGAAGCTGAAGAGGTTTTCTTCAACGATCCATTTGTGCTCCGGGGCGATGCGACTCACTCGACATCCGAGAACAGGTATGGCGTTCTGGGGCAGACGGCGAGTGGACGACCGCTTTTTGTTGCTTTTACTGTCCGGAAAAAGCAGATTCGTGTAATTTCTGCGCGAGATATGAATCTAAAGGAAGTCAGGGAGTACCGGCGACATGAAAAAGAAGATTCCTGAGTTCAAGAGCGAGGCCGAGGAGTCGGAGTTCTGGAGTACGGCCGACTCGACGGAGTACTTCGACTGGAGCAAGGCGGAGAAGACGAAGTTTGTGAATCTGAAGCCGACGCTGCGGACGATCTCCGTGCGGCTGCCGGTGGCGATGGTTGAGGATTTGAAATTGCTGGCGAATCAGCGGGATGTTCCGTATCAGTCGCTGCTGAAGATATTTTTGGCGGAGCGGCTGCAGCAGGAGCGCAATTTGAGGCGAGCGGTGTAGATGCGAGTTTTGCGGATTTTGTTTTTGGTCTTTGCGGGGTTGGTTTCGGCGGCGGGGGCCGTTGCAGCTTCTTCGTCGGCGGATGTGGCGCATTTGCATGTGCAGCTGGTGATGCCTGAGACGACGCTGAATGCAGGCCAGACCGCGGACGTTGGGCTCTACTTCAAGCTGGAGCCCGGTTGGCACGTGTATTGGAAGAATGCAGGGGATTCGGGTGAGCCGCCGCGGATTCGGTGGACCCTTCCTGACGGCATTAAGGCTGGAGCCTTTCAGTATCCGGCGCCGAAGCGTTTGCCGCTTGGGCCTTTGATGGATTTCGGTTACGAGGATGAGGTGCTTTTTCCGCTGACGTTGAGCGTGGAGAAGTCGGCGAAGCCCGGTCCTGCTTCTCTTCATGCCAAGGTGGATTGGCTGGTCTGCCGTGAGGTTTGCATTCCCGGTAAGGCAGAGTTGGAGGTCGCTGCGACGGTTTCTGATCATCCTGTGAAAGTGGCGGCCTCTGCTGCCGACGCTGATATTTACAAGCGGCTACTGAGCCGGCTTCCTGAGCCGCTGCCGTCTTCTGCGACTGCTGTTTTTGCGACTACTGCAACGGGCTTCAAGCTGGCGATTTTTACTGGCCGCGCGGAGAGGTCGGCTGCGTTCTTTCCGGTGGAGCAGAACATCCTCGACAACCCTGCACCACAAAAGGCTTCGCCGCTGGAGAATGGTGTAGTCCTGGACCTGAAGAAGGATGCGAATCTCACGGGCAATCCTCAGCAACTTGCCGGAGTCGTCGAGTTATCTGACGGACGCGCTTACGACCTGGTGGCCAAGCCGGGAGCGATTCCCGCCGCTGTGCCCAAGACCGGCGTCGAAGGGCTGTTGAAGGCTGCGGGGCTGGCATTTCTGGGCGGGATGATTCTGAATCTGATGCCTTGCGTTTTTCCGGTGCTGTTTATCAAGGGATTGTCGCTGGTGCAGGCTTCGGGCGAGGAGAAGCATACGCTGTTCCGGCATGGGCTGGTGTATACGGCGGGGATTGTGGCTTCGTTCTGGCTGCTGGTGGGGGCGCTGCTGGGACTGCGGGCGGCGGGATCGACGCTGGGGTGGGGATTTCAGTTTCAATCGCCGGTGTTTGTGGCGTTGATGGCTGGGCTGCTGTTCTTTCTGGGCTTGAGTTTGGCGGGGCAGTTTGAGATTGGGCTGACGCTTACCAGCGCAGGCGGGACGTTGGCGCAGAAGCAAGGGTATGCTGGGAGCTTCTTTACCGGGGTGCTGGCGGTGGTGGTGGCTACTCCTTGCACTGCGCCGTTTATGGGCGCGGCGGTGGGGTTTGCGCTGGCGCAGAGTGCGCTGGTGACGTTTGCCATCTTCACGGCGCTGGCGCTAGGGCTGGCTGCTCCCTATTTGCTGCTGACCTTTCAGCCAGCGTGGACGCGATTGCTTCCTCGGCCTGGGGCTTGGATGGAGGTGCTGAAGCAGGCGACCGCGGTGCCGCTGTTCGGTTTTGTCATCTGGCTGGTTTGGGTGTTGGCTCAGACGCGGGGCTCGGTGGCTGCTGCGGCGCTGCTGGCGGCGTTCTTGCTGCTGGCGATCGCAGGATGGATTCTGGGGCGTTGGCCTGCGAAGCGGATTCCTACGCTGGCTGCGGGATTGGTGATTGTGGCTGCGATTGCCACTTGTGTCTATGGAGTGACTACGCTGGCTGGGCCGGTTGCGGCTAGTGCGGATAGTGGGAAGGGCAATGCTGATGCGAGCCGCTGGGAGCCGTGGTCGCAGGCTCTGGTGGATAAGTATCGCGCTGAGGGGCGGCCGGTGTTTGTGGACTTTACGGCGAGCTGGTGCCTGAGTTGCCAGGTGAATGAGCGCGTGGCGCTGCGCACGGCGCAGGTGGATGCGGCCTTCAAGAAGGCGAATGTGGCGCTGCTCAAGGCCGACTGGACGGAGCGGGACGACGCGATTGCGCAGGCGCTTACATCGCTGGGACGGAGCGGTGTACCGGCTTATGCGCTGTATGCGTCTAATTCTGGTACGCCGGAGCTGCTGCCTGAGGCGCTGACGCCGGGGATTGTGACGGACGCGCTGGATAAGCTTGCTGCACTGGAGGCAACGGATTCGGCGGCTAAGACAGCGACGGATGCTGCTAAGGCGGCTTCTGAGGCAGCGAAGGCTGCGGGTGCTGTGCATTGATAAGGAGTTATTCCCTTAATTCCATCAGCAAAGGAGATCAACATGGTCTGGAAATTTCAGCTATCGCGAGTGTCCTTTTTGTTCCTATCTCTCGTAGTCGCATCCGCTTTAGTTCCCAGCCTTGCGCAGGAAGTACGCATCGGCGCGGCTGCGCCGGAGTTCAAGGCTACGGACTCGAATGGCAAGGCTGAGTCGCTGGACCAGTATCGGGGCAAGTATGTGGTGCTGGAGTGGCATAACCAGGGATGCCCTTACACGAAGAAGCATTACACCAGCGGCAATATGCAGGCTTTGCAGAAGGAGTGGACGGCGAAGGGCGTGGTGTGGCTTACGGTGATCTCGTCGGCCAAGGGCGAGCAGGGCTATGTGACAGCGGATCAGGAGAACAGCTACCTGAGCCGGGTGCATGCGGCGCCGACTGCGGTGCTGCTCGATTCCGATTCCAAGGTTGCCCGCTTGTACAGTGCCAAGACTACGCCTCAGATGGTGGTGATTGATCCGGCAGGCAAGGTGATCTATGACGGCGCGATTGACGACCGGCCGACCGACGATCCTGAAGATGTGAAGGGCGCAAAGAACTATGTGAACGAGGCTCTGGGCGCGGCGATGGCGGGTAAGCCGGTGCCGACGCCTTACACGCGGCCTTATGGGTGTTCAGTGAAGTACGCGGAGTAAAGACAGGGGTCAGAGATCAGAAGGACTGCTGGGCCGGAGGGTCTTACTGGAGATGCTGAGGCCCTGGAGTCGTGCTAGCGGGCGTGGGGTTGCTTCTCGCGCCAGTCGTGGTACTCCTTCTGTTCCTCCGGGGGACGCTGAACAATATCCTTGTGGGGGCGGTGGGTTTCAACTTCCCATTTGTTGTAAATGACGGTCTCGTCCGGCGCCGGCTGGCTGGACTGGCAGCCGGTGGTCAAAACAGAGGTCGCCAGCGCGGCGCCCAACAAGCACAAGCAGGATTTCCTCAAGAAGGGCATTCATTTTCCTTTCGTCCACATACTTGAAGGGACTGCGGTGGTTCGATGCGAGGTTTATGAGCTCTGTTGCCTTATGGGTGTTCGGTGAAGTGTGCAGAATGGCCTTTAGCCGGCGGTTTCGAGGCCAATGTGGATTTCAACCTGAGCGTTGGCCGGGTCGGAGGCGCGGTGATCGTAGACTTCGTAATCGGTGAGGAAGGCGCGTTTGCGGCCGAAGTCGGTGGCGGAGACGGACCAGATGTGCTTCCAAGCGGCCTGCATGACTTCTTTGACGGGGCCGGTTTCGGTGGTAAAGACGGCATAGTCGCCAGTAGGGATTGCGGCGTAGGTCATGCCGGCGGGCACGTTTTCGATGGTGGTGACGGGGCAGCCGAGCAGGTAGTCGTAGTCGCCGTTTTCGTCGCTGTCGTAGTTGGAGTAGACGGCTAAGATGCTTTCGCTGGCGCGGTGGGGGATTTGACTGGGGAGATTTTCGGCGAAGAGGCGACCCCAGAGCGCGCCGATTTGGCCTTGGCCTGAAAGCTCGCTGGCGTTGTTGGTGCGGATCTGGATGCCGATGACGGCGATTGGATCGGTGAGGGTCTTGTCGGTGAGATGGATCATGGGGTTTCCTCGGGTAGTTGGATGCAATTTGCGAGGTTCGAATTGAGGAAAGTTCATTGTATTCACGAGTAACGGTGGCTACGTTTCATGACCTTCAGGATCGCGACGATATTTCCTAATGCTTGCCCAAATGCAGAAGAGTCCTATCGCCATACCGACGAGCAGGCTGAAGGTCCGGGTGCTATGGAACGCACCCTGTTTTTGGCCGACATTGGAATAAAAGCTAGCGTCGATCAGCTCGCCAGTATCGCCACGATAGCGCACATCGAGTCTTTGTCCCGGCTGGAATTCGGTGCTTCGATCAGAGATGTGGATCAGGATTTCGCCACCCGTCGACGTGGCGATGCGCATGTATGCACTGTAATGTCTGCTATCTGAGCTGAGCACTCGTAATGATTCGAGAGTACCCGAAATTTCAAATATTGGACGTGTTCTGTCATACAGAAACCAAGCTGCTGCTGACAGAAAGAACCAAGAACTGAAGATCAGTGATGCAATGAGGCGTGATTTCGATTTACGCTGTCCCTCACTCTCCGTCGCGGCAACATATCCGAAATAAACGGCGGCAAGGAAGGCTAAGGACGTTGCTATCCAATAGATTTTTGGGATGACCGGGTTCACGATGGGAGTATATCGCCCGCCAATAGGTTTAGTTTCTAGTTCGTTTAGCGGAGCGAATGCGGCGGAGCTCTTCAAGGCGCTGGGCTAGTTGTTTTTCGCGGCCTTCCTGGGTGGGTTCGAAGTAGCGGCGGCCGGTGAGGGAGGGTGGCAGGCAGTCCATGTCGGCTACTTTGCCTTCTTCGTCGTGGGCGTATTTGTAACCCTTGGCGTAGTCGAGTTCTTTCATGAGCTTGGTTGGGGCGTTGCGCAGGTGGAGCGGGACGGGCTCCTGGCGGGTGGTTTCGATGTCTTGCTGGACGGCGGCGTAGGCTGTGTAAACGGAGTTGGACTTGGGGGCGAGTGCTAGATAGACGACGGCTTCGGCGAGGGCGAGGTCGCCTTCGGGGGAGCCGAGGAAGTCCATGGTCTCGCGCGCGCTGAGGCAGAGGTTGAGGGCTTCAGGGGCTGCGAGGCCGATGTCTTCGACGGCCATGCGGATGACGCGGCGGGCGAGGTACATGGGGTCTTCGCCGGCGGCGAACATGCGGCCTAGCCAGTAAAGGGCGGCGTCGGGGTCGCTGTTGCGGACGGACTTGTGGAGGGCGGAGATCAGGTTGTAGTGCTCTTCGCCGGACTTGTCGTAGAGGAGGACGCGTTGTTGGAGGGCTTCTTCGGCCAGGGCGCGAGTGATGCGGCCTGCGGAGTGTGAAACCTCAGGGGCTAAAGCCCCTTCGTGTTGGCTGGATGGATGTACGGGCTGAAGCCCGTACCCTTCGTTTTTTGAAGCAAACTCGGTTTGTGACGCGCGGTCGGAGGCTAGCTGGGCGGCTACTTCGAGGGCGTTGTAGGCGTTGCGACAGTCTCCGCTGGAGTAGCCGGCTAGCAGGGCCAAGGCTTCTTCGTCGGCGGTTAGGTTCAGGTTGCCGAGGCCGCGTTCCTTGTCCGATAGGGCGCGATGCAGGAGGTCGACGATTTGTTCTTCGGTGAGCGGTTTGAGTACGTAGACGCGGCAGCGGGAGAGGAGTGCGCCGATGACTTCGAAGGAGGGGTTCTCGGTGGTGGCGCCGATGAGGCGGATGGTGCCGCGCTCGACGTAGGGCAGGAATGCGTCTTGCTGGGCCTTGTTGAAGCGATGGATTTCGTCGACGAAGAGGATGGTGCGCGAGCCCATTTGCGAGGCCTGTTCGCTGGCCTGCATGACCTGCTTGATTTCCTTGATGCCGGAGAGGACGGCGGAGAATTCGAGGAAGGTGGCCTGGGTGGTTTCGGCGATGATCTTGGCAAGGCTGGTTTTGCCGACGCCGGGAGGACCCCAGAAGATCATAGAGGCGGGGTCGTCGTGGTCGATCTGGACGCGGAGAGGCTTGCCGGGGGCGATCAGGTGGTCCTGGCCGGCGAATTCGGAGAGGTTGCGCGGCCTCATGCGCTCGGCGAGCGGGGCGCTGCGGCTGCGTCGGGCGGTGGACTCGGGCGTGGAGGGAAGATCGAAGAGGTTTGCTTCAGGGCTCATGGCTGTCTCTGTTTCTTCGATGCCGGGGCGAGGGCTCGCTGACGGGATGCTTCGTAGAGAAGGACGCTGGCGGCGACGGCGGCGTTGAGGCTCTCGACGGGGCCTGGGCAGGGAATGGTGATCTTGGCGTCGCATTGGGCGGCGATTTCGGGGGTGAGGCCGCTGCCTTCGGAGCCGATGACGAGGGCGACCGGGCCGGTGAGGTCTACTTCGTTGAGTGGTTCGGCTTCGCGAGCGATGGCTGCGAGAATGCGGATGCCAGCTTCGCGGAGATGCTGGAAGGCTTTGGCCTCGGAGCTTGCGAGGACGGGAAGCCGGAAGACGCTGCCGGCCGAGGCGCGCATGGCTTTGGGGTTCCAGCGGCTGACGGTGCCGGTTAGGCAGAGGATGCCGGTGGCTCCGAAGGCTTCCGCGGAGCGAAGGATCGTGCCGAGGTTGCCGGGATCCTGGATGCCGGAGAGAACGACGATTAGCGCTGAAGTGCCGGACTTCTTGGCGAGGACTTCTGTCCAGGGCCAGTGGCGCGGGTGGGCTAACGCGGCGATGGGTTGGGGGCTTTCGGTGGAGACCACGGAATCAAGGATTTCGCGCGGGACGGCGAGGAATTCTGTTACGGATTCGTCGATTGCGCCTAGGGTTTCGAGCAAATGTTCATGGCCCTGGGCGACGAAAATAGTCTGGAGACGCGTTCCGCTGCGCAGCGCTTCCTCGACAAGGTGCAAGCCCTCAAGGGCGACCAGGTCAGTCTCGCCACGGCCGGGACGCAGCAGCGCGGCCCTCAGCTCTTTCACGCGCGCATTCTGCTTACTCTCTATAATGCGGATAGCCATCTTCGGCGCCTCACCGGACCTTAGGCGATTGTAGCCTTTCGGCTTACGTGGGCTTTCGAAGCGAGAAACCGGTATAGTACGGGAGACGGCACCAGCTCAAAAGCGCCCGGGAGTGAGCGATTTGAGACCCATCCGAAGGGAAATCAGTTCAAACGTCCGGAAACCGAGGTAGACCATTTGTCCGCGGAGATTTTGCGCGTCCATCCCGACGAACCACAACCCGAACGCATCGAGTACATCGTCTCCTGTCTTCGCCAGGGCGACGTTGTGGCGCTGCCTACGGATACTTTCTACGGCCTGGCGGTCGACCCAGTGAATCTTCATGCGGTCGAGCAGATCTACCAGATCAAGTCCAGGCAGAAGCACAAACCGCTGTCGCTGTTGATCTCATCGGTGGCGCAGGCATATGAGCTGGCCCGCGATATCGACGACCGATTCGACCGTTTGGCCGAGCGCTTCTGGCCAGGGCCGTTGACGATCATTGTGCGGGCGGGAAGCAAGCTGCCGCTGCGGTCGACTGCTCATACGGGGAACGTAGCGCTGCGTGTTCCCGATGCCGCGATTGCGCGCGCGGTGGTTGAATGCTTCGGTTTGCCGATTACTGCGACTTCGGCCAACCTGGCGGGAGCCAGCGAGTGCTCGCACGCGGCTTGCGTGCGCGACCAGATTGGCGACCGCATTCCGCTGATCGTCGACGGTGGACCCTCGGGGCACGCCGTTCCTACAACGATTGTCGATCTTTCCGGCAACAATGGCTTGTGGCAGATTCTGCGCGAGGGAGCCATCTCCACGCACGAGATTGCCCTGGCGCTGCAGAGGTAAATGAACGCCCTCGCTAGCGGTTCGGACGCCTTCGAGAGCCCGGTGCGGCCGCGCCGCCACTGGGCTGCTTCGGGGGCGCGCTTTCTGCTGATTTACCTGATTGCTGTTGGCTTTCTGGCTGGGCTGGGCTGGTGCATCTGGGTCTATGTGCAGATCGAGCACTTTGCCTATGAGGACCAGGCTGCTCCCTCGGATGTGATCTGCGTCTTTGGGGCGGCTGAGTATGCGGGGCGGCCGTCGCCGGTGCTGCGGGCGCGGCTGGATCATGCGCTGGCGCTCTATGAACATCACATCGCTCCGGTCCTGGTAACGCTGGGCGGCAGCGCGCCGGGAGACGCCTACTCGGAGGGACAGGTGGGCCAGGCTTACCTGATGGCCAACGGCATTCCAGAAACGGCGATTATTGCCGAGACCCAAAGCCGCAACACGGAAGAGCAGGCGCTGCGCATTGTGGCGATTGCCCGCACCAATGGCTATCATCGCGTGGTGATCGTGAGCGACCCGACGCACCTGTTCCGGGTTCGGGAAATCTGCGCCAGCGAGGGGTTGCAGGTGCTGACTTCTCCGCGGCAGCAGGTGGCCGGAGTGGGCAGTTCGAGCGAGTGGAAGCAGGTTGGGCACGAGATGGTTGCTTATACTTTATGGCGGCTGCACCTGCATTGATGATGGAACGCGCAACGCATCACGATTCATCCAAGGAAAATCAAATCAATGGAGTTTCGATGACAGGAGAGATCGTGCGCCCAGTTATGCGGCGCGACTATAGAATCGATATTCTGCGTGGTCTGGCGATCCTTTCTGTGCTGCTGCTGCATTTTCATTTTGCGTATAACTTATTGAAAAGCCCGATGGCTGTGTTGTTGCCGAAGCCGTATCTGGTAAATCTGGTTTTGAATGGTAACTATGGAGTTACCGTATTCTTTGTGATTTCCGGATATCTTATTACCTCTACTGCCCTTAGGCGATTCGGAAGCCTTGGCGAAATTTCGGCAAAGGTCTTCTATGCCTTTCGGTTCGCGCGTATCGTTCCGTGTTTGGTGCTGGTGCTGGCTATCATTACCGGCCTGGCGCTGGCGAATGTTTCGGCGTTCGGAGATACTAAGAATGTATCCATCTGGGTGGCCGACTTATCGGTTCTTACTTTCTGGCATAACGTGATGATGGCGAAGTGCGGCTACTTCAATTATTGCCTGGATGTTTTTTGGTCGCTCTCTGTCGAGGAAGCCTTTTATTTTGGTTTTCCCTTGCTGTGCGTGTGGCTGCGCAAGCCACGCTGGATTGTGATGGCAGGGATTGCCGCGGTGATCGTTGGCCCCATCTATCGCAGAGTCTATAGTCATAACGAAATCCAATTTTTGTACGGGTATCTCGCCTGTTTTGACGCGATCGCGATGGGCTGCATTACGGCTGTGCTAGTCAGGCGATGGAGAATCGTGAAGAAGGTCCGCAATTTGGTGCAACTGGCGGCGCTGGCTTGTATGACATGGATATTTCTTCGCGCGGGAATCGACTCCGTTCCCGTATGGGGGCCGTCGCTGATGGCGATTGGCGCGGCTGTCTTTCTCTTTGCCGAAGGAGCCAGCCGGCGCGAGGAGACGTCCGCGGAAACCATGCCTATGTTCGAAAGGATATTGCATCCGGTTGCCTGGTTTGGCAGGCATAGTTATGAGTTATATCTTTTTCATATCGTGATTCTGGCTGGAATGCGCACACTGCTGCCGCAGGAGACTGTGGCTCTCGCGGCAAAGCCGGCGTGGCTTGTCTTTTTCGTGGCTAGCTCGGCGTTGGTAGGGTGGTTGATTGCGCGATTCTACTCGGAGCCGATGAATCGCGGACTACGGGCCAAGCTGCTGAAGACGCCGCTGATGTGATAAGCGCGCGGGCGAAATTTTGCGAGCGATTGGCGTGGTGAGGTGGTAGTCTTCAACGCTATGAGGCCACTTCGCACCCTGCTCCCGCTACTGCTTGCTACTATTGCATCGATTCCTGCTTCTGCGCAATTTTTCACCGTGAGTTTTCCCAAGGAGCGCAGCGCGAAGCCGCTTGACGGACGGCTTCTGCTGCTGCTCTCGACCGATCCTTCTGAGGAGCCGCGAATGCAGATCGACGACACGCCGCGTTCGCAGTTGATCTTCGGCGTGAATGTCGATGGACTTGCGCCGGGAGCCGCAGCCACCGTCGATGCAAACGCCTCGGGCTATCCGATTCGCAGTCTCAAAGAAGTGCCGCCGGGTGAATACACTGCGCAGGCGGTGCTCAATCTCTATGAGACCTTCCATCGCTCGGACGGCTCGGTGATCAAGCTGCATATGGACCAAGGCGAGGGGCAGCATTGGAATGTCACTCCCGGAAACCTCTACAGCAAGCCGCAAAAAATTACCGTGAAGCCGGGATCAGCGCCGATTGCGTTGTCCCTTACGGAAGAGATTCCGCCTATCGTTGTGCCCAAGGACATGAAATACGTTCGCCATATTCGGATTCAGAGCGAACTGTTGACGAAATTCTGGGGCCGGCCGATGTTCCTTTCGGCGGTGGTTCTTGTGCCTGAGGGCTTCGACGAACACCCACAAGCGCATTATCCTGAGATGGTCTTCGAGGATCACTTTGTCGATGGTATCGACGACTTTCGCACTACGCCGCCCGACGCTAATCTCAAGCCGGACTACAGCGAGCGCTTTCATCTGGCGGGATACAACCGCATCCAGCTGGAAGAGGCTTACAAGACCTACCAGCAGTGGGTGAGCCCCAATTTTCCGCGCTACCTGGTGATCAAGATTCAACATGCCAACCCGTATTACGACGATTCCTATGCGGTCAATTCCGCGAATCTTGGCCCTTATGGCGATGCGATTGAGACGGAACTGATGCCGGCGATCGAGAAGCAGTTCCGCGGCATTGGGCAGGGATGGGCACGCTTTCTCTACGGCGGATCGACGGGCGGGTGGGAGTCGCTGGCGGTGCAGATGTTTTATCCCACGCATTACAACGGGGCTTTTGTTGCCTGCCCTGATCCGGTGGACTTTCATGCCTTCACCAACATCAACCTCTACGATGACAAGAACGCTTTTTATATCTACGGAGCACATAAGCAGGTGGAACAGCCCGCGATGCGCGACTATCTTGGACATACTCTGATCACCACTAAAGAGGTCAACCAATACGAACTTGCCCTGGGCGATCATGGCAGATCGGGTGAGCAATTCGATATCTGGCAGGCGGTGTATTCGCCGGAAGGACCTGATGGCTATCCGCTGCCGATTTTCGATAAGTCTACCGGTGAGATCGACCACAAGGTGGCTGCGTACTGGCATGATCACTACGATCTCGACGCCATTCTGGCGCGCGACTGGGCTACGCTTGGGCCGGAGCTGGAGGGCAAGCTGCATATCTATGTTGGGAGCGATGATACTTACATGCTGAATGACGCTGTATACCGGTTGGAGGATTTTCTGAAGAGCACGAACAATCCTCCGTATAACGGTGAGGTCGCGTACGGGCCGCGTGCCGAGCACTGCTGGAATGGCGATCCTACGCTGCCCAATGCGCTCTCGCGGCTGCACTACAACACGATGTATCTGCCGAAGATTCTGGATCGCATTCAGAAGACTGCGCCGGCTGGGGCGGATCTGACTAGCTGGCGGTACTAGGACGCCGCTTTGGGAGTACAATCACCCTGAGGATTACGCGATGGCTGCCACTCCTACCCAGATATCCATCGAAGAATATCTGCACACGGTCTACAAGCCCGACTGCGACTTTGTCGATGGAGAGCTAGAGGAGCGCGAAGTTGGCGAATTCGATCACGCAACCTGGCAGGGAATTCTGATCCGGTTCTTTGGAGCGAGGGAGCGGAAGTGGGGAATTCTGGTGCGGCCAGAGTTGAGAGTTCGCATCGCTCCCGGCTGCGTGCGCATACCCGACGTTTGCCTTTTGAGCAGCACGGCACCGATCGAGCAGGTGGTGACGCGGCCACCGCTGGCAGTCTTCCAGATTCTTTCCCCGGAAGATCGCATGGTCCGCGTCATGGACCGGCTGGCCGATTTCGACAGCATGGGTGTGCCAGCGATATGGGTCATCGATCCCCGCAAATCCAGTTACAGCCTCTATTCCTCGGGCCATCTCACTCCGGACTCAACGTTTGTGCTGCCGGGCACGGACCATCGGGTTGAGATGTCGGAAATTGCTTCCTACGAAGGCTGATCTATTACAAGCCTAGGGCAGGAACTTCAGCGTATACGCGGCGGTTGGATCGATTGGCTTGCGTATTACGCCGAGCGCGGTTAGCTGTTCGTTGATGGCTGACCAACGAGCTGGGGTCATTTTGCCGATCTCTGCGCCGGAGGGGTCCGCCCCGGTAATGAGGCCGCCATCTTTCAGCGCCTGGAGCGTGTATTGCATCTGTGCCTGATTCTGGGCGGGATTCAATTTCAGAATAAGTGCGTTGGCTGGTCCCGGATCGCGCAGGTACTCCTGCCAGCCCTTGATCGTCGCGCGCGTGAATTTTGCGGCTACGTCTGGATGCTGTTCCATGTAGTCCTTGCGAACGAAGAAGACGCGATAGGGATCATAGCCTGCGGTGCTGATCAGGATGGTGCGAAAATCTCCGCCGGCGTTTTTGACGAAATAGGGCTCGCTGGTGATGAAGATCTGCTGAATGTAGTTGGGGTCGGCCAGAAAATTTGCAATGGAGTGTGTGGCGGGAGTCTCGCGAGTATCTTTCAAATGATATTTGTGGACGATAAACTTGAACCAAGTTGCTCCGGGTTGTGCGGCGACGGAATGGCCTTCGAGGTCGCTGAAATCATGCACTGGCGAATCCTTATGAAGCATGATGGCCTGCGGATCGTGCTGCATGGTGGCACCGATGGCAATCAACGGGAGCCCGTTCGAAACTGCTTCGAGTATCTGGTCGCTCGATCCGAGGCCGAATTCTGCGCCGCCGCTGGAAACTACCTGCGGGCCGCTCGTATAAGGCCCAAGCGGCAGGATGGTTACGTCCAAGCCTTCGGCCTGATAGTAGCCCTTGACGACTGCGGTGTAGAATCCGCCCTGCTCCGGCTGAGGATACCAATCGGCCTGAAGACGTACTGGAACCAGGCCATTGCTCTCTGTTGCAGCTTGATTGCCACGGCAACTCGTGAGTGCTGGCAACGTAGCCAGTAACGTAAGTGCGCCTGCAATTCGCAGACTGTGTTTGGGGAAGAAAGATAGATGCATCAATTGCGTCTCCGTTGTCTCGTACATCGGTAGGAAGATATCGAGAAGCTGTGGAATCGTATCTTGTTCCGGACACGATCACGTTCCAAGATGAGCTTATTTCGCGGATTTTCGTGCTGCTCCGATAGCCGCGGCCAGGGCAAGGAGGCGGGAATCGTCTTCGCGCGCGGCTATGAGCTGCATGCCGCCTGCTGGGCGATCCTCCACAAAAGGAATCGTAACCGCGGGCATCCCGGCCAGGCTGATTGGAGCGGTGTATCGCAGCAGGCGGACCCGTGTCTGGCTATGGTCGGCTCCTGCCTGGAGACGTGCGACGGGGGCGGCGGGCAGCAAGAGCAACTGGTGCTCATCGAGGAGCGCGTCCATACGAAGGCGAAACTCCGAATGGCGTCTCCTCAACCCGGCGACGGTCTCGCTGCTCAAGCTTGTGCCCCATTCGAGGCGTTGCTTGATGGAGGCTTCGAACTCGGCGTAGTGGCCGCGATGAATGCGCGCCGCCTCCGACGCTTGTATGGGAGCAAAAATATCCCGCGATTCGCTCCACCAATCGACATCGACTTTGGCCGTGGTCAAGCCGAGGGCTTCCAACTCGCTTTGGCACCGTCGTAGATTCGCAACGACCGCGGGATCGCAGTCTTCTAAAAAGCTGTCGCCCACGACTGCGACTTTCGTAGGGAGGTTCATTCCGGCAGCGTGGGACTTGCCGAAGACAGATCCTAGCAGCGGACCGTCCTCGAGATCGCGAAAGAGCCAGCCGTAGGTGTCGAATGACTCCGCCAGATGCGCGGCGCCGCGCCAGTCGCCGCGGCCTAGCGATGCGCGATATCCGGCGATTCCGCAGAGCGCCGCGGGTACACGCACCGAGCCGCCGGTATCGGTGCCGATGGCGGCCATGGCCGACGCTTCCATGATGCTCGCGGCCGCGCCGCTGGAGGAGCCTCCGGTGAGCGCTCCCGCGTCGCCGGGCTGCAGGCAATCGCCAAACTCGGCATTCTCGCCGGTGATGCCGTAGGCCAGAGGATGGAGATGTGTCTTGCCGGTGATGACTGCGCCTGTGGCGCGGAGACGCTCCACGAGCCACGAATCGTGCGTGGCGATTCCATGCAGATCTCGATAAAACTTTGTCCCGCAACTGGTTGGTGTTCCGGCCAGATCGAAGCAGTCTTTTACTGAAACAGGGATTCCCCAAAGGGATGGCCGGCCGTCGCCAAATTCACCCCCATCTTCGCGGGACATCGCGGCTACGCGGCGCGCCTCGAGCCGCGTCCATTCTTCATCTCGCCATAGGTAGGAGTTGTGGCTTGGGTTGGTGTTGGCGCGAGCCAGTGCGGTTTCGGTGATGGCTGCAATTTCAGTGCTGGGATTTGCAGCGGACGCCCATGCTGCGCGAAGGTCTCGAATCGAATTCGTGTCCACTGCCATACTGGCATTCTAACCAGAGCGTTTCGACTGCGCGGTGACGGGATCTTTACGCCCGCATCTTGGCGAGGCGCAAACCCTTTCGGGCGTGCTAATTTCGAGTATGGCCGCTCACATTGCAACTGCCAGTACAGCAAGCTCACGCAGGACGCGCGTTGGGCCTCAGACGGCGCTCGATGAGGAGCGCATGGCGGCTTTGGCTGCGTTCACCGCGCGGACGCTCAAGACGGATCGTCCTGTACCGTTTGGCTCCTCGATCGTGCATACCCGCAGCGGCGAAGTGCTGTTGCGGGCGCTGAATGCTGTTGCGCGGGAGTTCGATCCGAGTTCGCATGCGGAGGTGCGGGCTATTCGTCTCGCCACAAAAAAACTCAAGAACGTTTCACTTGCCGGATACACGCTTTACACAACGTGCGAACCCTGTCCTATGTGCATGAGCACAGCGCTGTGGGCCGGCCTGGATCGTGTGGTTTACGGAGCGACTATTGAAGATGCCAATCGCCACTGCCACCAGATTCAGATTCACGCCGCGGAGGTGGCCGAACGCAGCGACATGAGATGCGTCGTGGATGGTCCTATCCTGCGCGAGCAATGTTATGCCTTGTTCACTCACCCGAGGATGCTGAGCGCCTTTCGCACCTGGCCAAGCAGGAAATCGAATCGGCAAAAAGCCGGCAAGGATTGAATTTAAGTAGATTCGAAGTAAGTTGAGGTTAGGAACGCATGACTGAATCTTTGGCGGCGGGGTTATCGGAGGTTCTCGGCGATCCGGCGCGCGTCCTTACCGCGCCTGCGGTGGTGGAGAGGCTTTCGAAGGACTTCTATTGGTACTCGCCGGTACTCAAGCGGCAACTGGCGTCTAAGGTTGGCGACATAGCGGTGCAGCCTGTGAGTGTGGCAGAAGTGCTGGCCGTCGCGCGCTATGCCGGGCTGCGTGATGTTCCTGTAACTGTACGAGGCGCAGGAACGGGAAATTATGGGCAGTGTATTCCACTGCACGGCGGCATCATTCTCGATCTTGCGCTGATGGACAAGCTGGAAGAAATCACTGCCGACGGTGTTGCGGTCTGCCAGCCTGGACTGCGCCTTGGCGCTCTTGAGACGGAAGCCCGCAGGCAGGGGTGGGAACTTCGGATGTATCCCTCCACACTTGCGAAAGCTTCGGTTGGCGGCTTTCTGGCTGGGGGCTCGGGAGGCATCGGTTCCGTTGCGCATGGTGGGCTGCGCGACTTCGACACGGTTCGCGCGTTTGAGGTTGTGACCATGGAGGCGGAGCCTCGGGTGGTCCTTCACGAAGGTCCAGCTGTGCATGAAATTCTTCATGCCTGGGGCACCAATGGCATTCTCACCCGCATCTGGTTTGCGCTCACTCCTGCTGTCGAATGGGCCCAGTTCACAGCGGCATTCGATACCTTTGAAGAGGGATTTCACTTTGCCAAGGCTATCGCCGAGGGCAGTGGATGGACGAAGCGGCTGGTCACTGTTTTTGAGTGGCCGATTCCATCATTCTTTACGCCGGTTAAGCAGGTCGTTGCGCACGGCAAGACATTGGTGTTGATCATGATTGCAACGAATCAATTGGAGGCATTGCGAGAAGCGGCTACGAACGCTCGGGGCGAAGTTACTTTTACCGGCGCGTACAGCGGCCCGAGGACGCAGCCGCTGCTTAGTGATTACACATGGAATCACACTACGCTGTGGGCGATGAAAGCTGATCCAACCTGGACATACGTCCAGGCTGGCTTTTCTCCAACGAACTGCATGAAGCAGTTTCACCTTCTGCGGGAGCGTTATGGTAACGAGATTCTCTTTCACATCGAGTTCATGAAGAACGGCGAAGGGGTTATTATTCCGGGCGGGATTCCACTGGTCTACTTTAGTGGCGAGGAGCGTTTGAATGAACTCATTGCTTATTGCCGCGAGATTGGTGTCTTCATCGCCAATCCGCATGTGAACTATCTTGAAGATGGCGGACGATTCCGCGCCGATAATATTCAACTCAAGGCCAAGCAGAAGTACGATCCGCGCGGGCTGCTCAATCCTGGAAAGATGATCAGCTTTCACCCCGAGGCGCAAGCCAAATGAAGACATGGATTCCCGATTCCCGCAACTTTGCTTATCTCACCTGGAAGCAGGTCGATGCGCTTCCGCGTGAATCTACGTTGTTGATTCTGCCTACGGCTGCGATAGAACAGCATGGCCATCATTTGCCGCTGGCGACTGATACTTTGTGCAATAATCTGCTTTTAGGCAAGGCGCTGGAGTTAGTGCCCTCGGATCTTCCGATCTATGCGTTGCCGCCGGTATGTTATGGGAAGAGCAACGAGCATATAGGTTTTCCGGGCACGCTTTCCGTGTCCGCCGCTACTTTTATGGCGGTGATCCGCGATCTAGGAGCAAGCGTGGCCGCAAGCGGCTTTCAGAAGCTTGTGCTTTACAACTCACATGGTGGCAATACCTCGCTGGTGGATGTGATGGCTCGCGACCTGCGCGCTGAATTTGGACTGCGCACTTTTTCACTCTTTGGCTCGCCGGGAGCCAGCTTCGATACGGTGAGCGAGCAGGAACGTACTTACGGCTTTCATGCAGGTGAGATAGAGACGGCTTACTTGTTGTATGGCGCTCCTGAACTGGTGCATCGGGACCAGTACACTTCGAACTATATTGCCCGCGTGAATAGGCCTGAGTTACTAAAGCCTGAGGGCTCGAGCGCTAACTTTGCGTGGCTGACGCGCGATATTGCGCCCAGCGGAGTCATGGGCGATCCTTCCGCGGCTACTGCTGAGAACGGCGAGAGATGGATCAAGGAGGCGGCTGCGAAGATTGCCGAGATTATGGTGGCCATGTACAACTTTGTACCGCGGCATGACGCGTAAAGAGGAGAGTTCCATAGGCGTGATCGACTGCGGCAATGGTGTTCGACTAGAGCGGGACGTGCGTTGCACGCTCTCCGATGGAGTTACGCTCGTCTCCGATCATTACTATCCTCCTGTCTCGGTAGCCGGCTCGGGTCCGTGGCCCACGTTGCTTATGCGCCAGCCCTATGGACGCGACATTGCATCGACCGTGGTTTATGCGCATCCGGTCTGGTTTGCGCGTCATGGCTATCATGTGGCGATTCAGGATGTGCGCGGCCGGGGTGGCTCGGAAGGCGAGTTCTATGCCTTTCGACATGAGTCGCGGGACGGAGCGGAGACGATCGCGTGGCTGCTGCGGCATCCGGCGTGCAATGGCCGCATCGGGATGTATGGGTTCTCGTATCAAGGATCTACGCAACTGCTGGCAGCTGTAGAAAATCCTGAGGGGCTGGTCTGCATTGCACCGCACATGACTGCCTGCGATCTTTATCACGGATGGTTCTATCATCAGGGTGCGCTGCGGCTGGCTTCGACGCTTGGCTGGGGTATTCAAATGCTGCGTGAAGACGCTCGCAGGCGCAATCTGTGCGCTGCAAGCGATCGTTTGGAAGCTGCATGGGCGAATGTGCGAGCTCAATCCAGTGTTGTTCCATACGCGAAACACCCGGCGATTATCGATCCGGAGTTGCCTGACTACGTTCGCGATTGGATTTTGCATCGCGATCCGGATACGGATGAACATACGTTCTGGAGCGAACTGGATATTAGTACCCGCATGGAGAAGATACGGGTTCCGGCGCTGCATATTTCGGGTTGGTACGATACTTATCTCGAAGGATCGATCGCTGGATATCTTGCCTTGCGCAATCACGCTGGGAGCGCCTACGCGCGCGATCATCAGTATCTGGTTGCCGGTCCGTGGATTCATATTCCCTGGGGAGATCGCATTGGGGATCGGCAACTCGGTCTAGCGGCCAATCTTGATACGGACGGACTGTTGCTGCGCTGGTTTAACCACTGGCTCAAGGATTCAGGGGAGTTCGCGGAGGAGCCGCGTGTACGTTATTTTGCATTGGGCGCGGACCAGTGGTACGCGGCGGATGAATGGCCGACGGAGGCTCCGCTGAGCTTATATCTGCACAGCGGCGGCAATGCCAATTCGCGCAAAGGCGATGGCCTGCTCGACACTGCTGCTCCGCAATTCGAAGAGCCACGAGATATCTTTGTCTACGATCCTGAAGTGCCAGTGGTGGCGCCTGGTGGCCCACAGGCGCTTAGCGGGCCTTACGATCAGATGGCGCTGGAGATGGGCAATAACCTGCTGGTTTACACTACTGCTCCGGTTGCCAACGCGGTGCATCTCCTTGGCCAACCGCGCGTGACTCTCTATGCGGCGACATCTGCCGCAAACGCAGATTTCACTGCGAAACTGGTTCGTGTTACAACATCGGGGCGTGCCGAGTTCCTTTGCAGTGGGGTTGCCCGCTCTTCATGGCTGTTTCGCGCGTCCGGCTATCAACCTGACGCGGTTCAATGCTGGGAATTTACGCTGGAACCGACTGCTGCAGTGATTGAGGCTGGAGAATCTCTGCGGCTGGAGATTGCCAGTTCGGCGTTTCCTTTATACGATCGCAACCCGTCTACCGAGATTCCTCCACAACATGCGGATAACTGGAGTTGGCAAAGGTCCACGCAGCAGATCTTGCATACGGTTGAGCATCCATCGGCCTTGCATATGCCTGTTTCGGGAGCGCGGCCATGGTGAGACTTGAGACCGGGGCGAACCAGTTAGGACTGTCGGAGATTGCGTTGGAGGACGTGAGCAAACAATTTCGAAATGGCGCGTTGGCTTTGCAGAATATCTCGATGCGCGTTGAGAAGGGTGAGTTTGTTTCGCTCGTCGGTCCGTCGGGATGCGGGAAATCAACACTGCTGCGGTTAGTGTCGGGGCTTACACCTGCTACCTCGGGGTCGGTTGCTGTCAACGGCATGACTCCCGTGAATGCGCGGGAGTTGATCAGTTTTATTTTTCAGGATGCGACTCTGCTGCCGTGGCGTACTGTCGAGCAGAACGTGGGCCTGGGCCTTGAGTTGGAGCATGTCGCAGAGGCCTTGCGCAGAGAACGGGTGGCTGAGATGCTCGAGTTGGTGGGTCTGTCGCAAGTGGCGAAGCGGTATCCGAGGCAGCTTTCCGGCGGCATGAAGATGCGTGTGTCCATTGCTCGGGCACTTATCAGCCGCCCGCGGATTGTTCTACTGGATGAGCCTTTTGCGGCGCTTGACGAGATGAGCCGCGACCGGTTGAACGAAGAGTTGCTGCGTCTGTACCTAGAACAGCATTGGACAGTGCTATTTGTCACGCATTCGATTGCCGAAGCGGTTTTTCTTTCCACGCGTATGGTCATTCTTGGGGCGCATCCTGGGCGCATTGCGCATGTTGTTCCAATCGATTTGCCCTGGCCGCGAACGGCTGAGACTCGTCTTACGTCCGCATACGAAGAACAAGTCATCCGCGTTTCTCGCTTGCTACGCGGCGTGCAGAGTGCGCAAGCTCTTGAGGGCGGCACAGCATGAAGCGGCATCTGTGGCTGGTTTTCAATAGTGCGATTGTGCTTGCATGCCTTCTGGCTATTTGGCAAACGGCTGTGCTGTTGCTGCATATTCCCAAGTACATTCTGCCTGGTCCGCTGCTGGTGGCCGAAGCGGTGCAAACGCGCTTTCCGGAACTGATGCATTCGCTGCTGTTGACGACGGAGGCTGCCGCGATGGGGCTGGTTTCGAGCATCGTCATAGGGGTTGCGATTGCGCTTGTGTTTGCGCAATGGAGATGGCTGCGCCAGTTGCTTTATCCGTATACGATCCTCTTGCAGACTGTGCCGATTGTCGCGATTGCGCCGCTGGTGATTATGTGGGTGGGCACTGGGATCTACTCGGTTGCGATCATTGCCTTTGTGATCTGCCTCGCTCCGATTATTGCCAACACGACGCAAGGGCTGATCAGTGTGGAAGAAAATCTCGTGCATCTCTTTCTGATGCACAATGCTACGCCGTTGCAGATTCTCTTCAAGCTCAGGTTTCCCCACGCTATGCCTCATCTGTTTCTTGGGATTCGCATCTCAGCGGGTATTGCGGTGATGGGCGCCATTATTGGGGAATTCTTTGCTGGATCAAGCCGCGTTGGCCAAGGGGGACTTGGCTACGCCATTACGTATTCGAGCAATCAGCTGGAGATCGACTATCTGTTTGCGCTGGTGCTGGCCGCTACTGTGCTGGGCTTTCTCTTCTTCTTTATCGGCATGTTTCTGGAGTGGTACTTTTTGCATAACTGGCATGAATCGAAGCGCTCCGATCTTTCAGATTAGCCTGTGGTACGCAATAATTTTCCTAGGAGTGAATGCAGGATGCTTCGCATGGAGTCTGAAAGCGGCTGGTGGTTGATCACCCATCCCGATCACGCGCGCCTGGCTGGGGCTTTTGCGGAAGCGTGGGGCAATGCGCGGTTTCGCAAGCCTGAGCCGCGCGCGCGGGTGCTCTTTGGCATCGCCGCGCATGACGATGGATGGGCTACGCGCGACGCTCACCCGAGCGTCACGCGGGAAGGGAAGCCGTCGGCGTTTTCTAGTGAGCTGGTAGGGAAGTATTCGGCCTTTGAGGAGATTGATTTGGCCGACTACCTTGCCGTACGCGAGCGCGCGGTGCGTGTGATCGGCGAGCAGGACGCTTACGCGGGTCTGCTGGTTGCGCTGCATACGAACGATCTGCTGACGGCGCGCGCGGATCGCTCTACGATCAAGGCGGAAGAGCTGCCTCTGTTGGATGCGTTTCTGAAAGCGCAGGAGGAGTACCGGCAGGAACTTATTGGCCGCATTCAGGCGGATGGTTCGCTGACACCTGCCGAGAAAGCCACGCAAACCATCCACGAACATTTCCAGCTGCTGCAGGCTTGCGATAATCTTTCGCTGCTGACGTGCGTGGCTTTCGCTTCTCCGGCGCATCTGCTGCATTCGTTGCCGCTGAATGGCGGTGGTGTATCGGAAGTGCATGTGCTGCCTCTTGGACCGCGCCAGTTCCGGCTCGATCCCTGGCCTTTTGTCGATGACGACCTGAGCTTTGAATTCCCAGCGCGCCATGTCCAAGGCCGCCGCTTCTCTTCGTCTGCTGAACTTGAAGCGACATTTCACGCTGCGCCTGTCGAAAGCCTTCACGTAACGCTTTCTGCTTAGGACTGCATTCTGGTTTTCAAAAACAAAGAGGGCGACTCGATTGAGCCGCCCTTCTCGTTTCTTGTAGCCGCGCAGGTTAGAACTCAAAGTGCAACGACATCTGAATCTGGCGCGGGCTGCCGATGGTGTGGGTGACGATGCCCAGTCCTGATGGGCAATAGTAGAGGCCGCCTGCACCAGTGGCAGCGGAGGATGTGCCGCAGCCGGTGGGCAGGGGAGATGTACCGGAGGGTAAGGCAGGCGGGTCGGGGTTGTAGTTCTGGTTTTGAGAGACCTCGTTGCCGGGAACATCGAAGCTAGTGGTGTTGGTCAGGTTATAGACGTCGAAGGTGTACTTGAAGTTGTAGCGCTCATGAAAGCTGAGGGTCTTGACCAGCGAGGCGTCGGCGCGTTTCTGAAAGGCCTGCCGGAAGATGTTGCGCTGGCCAGTGGTGAAGCCGGTTTCATACGGATCGCTTACCGGGATGGCGCCACCCAGGCCGCCCGCGGGCAGCAAGGGAAGAGTGAAGCAGGAGGCATCGAGCGCCGCTGTTTTGGGGATGGCGGGATTGTAGAAAGCCCCTGAATGGCCCGTCAAGGCTGACTTGGCTGTGCAGCCCTTGGCCAGCGGCACGATCGGGTTGGTGATGCCGTCGGCGGTGGAGTAGTAGATGCTGCCGATGGAGCCGGAGAAGTCGATGATGCTGTAAGGCTGTCCGCTCTGCAGCACGGTAAGGCCAATCAGCGACCATCCATCGATGAGCTTGCCGGTGAGCGAGCTCTTCCGGGCTAGATTGGGAACCTGGAAGACGTAGTTGAAATTGATGACGTGGGTGCGGTCGAAGTCGGCCGAACCATAGCCGCTGCGCAGGTTGAGAGCATTGTTGCCGTTGTAGAAGAGGCCAAGGCCACTCTGCTCGTCGAGTGCGTGTGAATAGGTGTACGAAGCTCCGACCTGGATTCCGTGGCTCATGCGTTTGTCGATGTGAGCCTGCAATGCGTTATAGGCATCGACACCGGCTGCTCTGTAAGCGATGGACTCTGCCGCATAGCCGATATAGGGAACGCGGAGGTCAACGTTGCCGCCCTCATAGTTTTGCAGATAGGAGGGACCAGTAGCCGTACCGTCCAGGGTTGCGCCCTCGACGGTGTAGCCATAGCTGTAGTTCTGCTGGTAGGGAGAACCGGGGAGGGAAGGATTGGAAGGGGTAGCGATATTCGGTTGATTGAAGGGCACCGGGATGACCTGGTGGCGGCCCAAATTGCCGACGTAACCGAGTTCGATGGCCAGGTCGTTGCGCGGTTGCCACTGAATGTCCAGAGTGTAGTTGATGGTGTAGGGCAGTTTGTTGGCGCGGTCATAGACGCCGAGCGAAATGGGCTGGCCGAAGTTCATGATGTCGCTGGCGCTGGGCAGGTACTTGCTGAGATCCGAGGCTTTGGGGTTATTCGGAGGAGCGAGCAGGGAGGTGCCGTAGGGATTGGCCAAGTCTCCGGCAGCGTCGGTGGGGGTTCCAATTTCGGCTCCTGTGTCGGGGTCTGTCGCTCCGCCGCAAGTAGGCAGATAGAAGTACAAGTAGGTGACCGAACTCGCCGGGCAGCTCGACGCATTCACGAAGGGAAGTTGCTGGTTTACGCCGAAGGGGCCGCCGGTGACAGTTCCGATGGCATAGCCGGGCGAGAAGTAGCTGAAGAGTTCGCCACGGTCGTAGTACAGGCCAGCTCCGGAACGCACGACAACCTTGTTGTGGAAGATTCCGGGTTGCCAGGCGGCGCCTACACGAGGAGCGATGCCCCACTGGCGGCCAGTAAGGGTGGTGTTACTTACGCCTTTGCTCCCGCTGACGTTGTTGCCGGCGATAATCAAGCCCGGATTGACGATATTGCCGTTGGAGTCGCTGCAATATTGGTTGGGATCGTCAGCATTGCAACTCGTGGGATTGGGGTTGGCGTCGAAGTTGAAGATGCGGCCGTACTTCTCCGTGAAGCCTCCGTCCCAGTCATAACGGACGCCGGCGGTGAGTGAAAGAGTTGGGGTGATCTGGAACTTGTCTTGCAGATAGGTGCCGAGCTGGTTGGCGCGATAGTAGCGGCTGGCGTTGCCTTGCAGGAAGGAGCTGACATAGAAGCCCGTGGCCGAACTGCCGGGGGTGACGAAGCCCTGTATGAATTGGCTGAAGTCGTCTGTGGCAACCGTGCCTTTGCCGGTGCGCTTGTCGATGGTGTTGAGCTGGGTGTAGCTGTAGTTGGCGCCGAAGCTGATGGTGTGCTTGCCCAGCGTCCAGATGGCGTTGCCGGAGGGAGCGATGCGGTTCTGGAAGACGCCAGTATTGGGGGCCTGTCCTTCGGCGTTAGGGCCGATATTCAGGATCGCCTGGGAAACTCCGGAGGGCTGGTACTGTCCGAGGACGTTGTAGACCGAAACGCCAGGGAAATAGCTCGATCCGAATTCGTTGATGGATGCTGTGCCTGCTGTGCCGCCGGGGATGGAGTCGGGCCCGAAGGGCTGCTCGTTATCGGCCCAGATTTTTTCACGCAGGAAGCCGATGGTCTGCGTGGTGCTGAGGTTGGATTTGACGAGGTAAGAATTGGTGATCGAAAAGACCTGCGCGCCTGCGTCGAGGTGTTCGGTAAAGCCCGGGACGCTGGAGTAGGAGTATGGAGAGAGTGTTGGATCGTGCTGGTAGTAGTACTTGAGCGAGAGTGTGTCCTTCTTGCTGGCGTTGTAGTCCAGATCGGCTACGGCCAGGTCGCCGGTAAAACGGCCGGTGCCGGGGATGAAGGCGTTGTCTAGGTGGGGATAGGCTGGCGGCGTGCCGTTGAGATTGTCGTTGGGGATGAGCCACTTGCCCGGTTCGCCAGGCAGTGAAGGTGAGTTGAATAGTGCCAACGCGGTGTGGTCGATGTTGCCGGCGGTGAGGCTGGTGCCGAAGGACTTGTTTGTAATTGACGCCAATGCCGAGGCGGAGCGGTCGTCGCTCAAGCCAACGGGAACGTCGAGCAAGGAATCGCCGATCTCCTGATCGGAGACATGTACGTGTTGATAGGCGAGGAAACCGAAGAGCTTGTTTTTAATGATTGGGCCGCCGGCAGTGCCGCCGAGAACGTACCTGTGCAACTGTGGAACCTTGTTGTTATCTGGAATGTCCGGGTCCTGGTTGAAGAAGAAGGGAGCGGCGTTGAGCCAGCTGGTGCCGCGATGATAGTAGGCGGTGCCGTGCAGGTCATTGGTGCCGGAGGCGGTGCTGAGATCGATATGCGCGCCGGAGGTGGAGCCCTGCGTGGCGTCATACATGGAGGCGTTGACGCGGACTTCTTGAATGGTTTCGGGCGCGGGCGTGGGGATGGCGTCGCCGATGGAGAGGTAGACCGAAGCGGCGGATGGGATGACGCCGCCGGCGCCCGTGCTGCTGGAAACGCCGGTGCTGTTAATGACGCGGGCTGAGCTGACCTGGCTGGTGCTCTTGCCGTTGAAGAGGTTGCTGGAGTCAACGCCGTTCAAGGAGAAGCTGTTGCTGGTGTCGCGTTGGCCGTTCGCCCAGATGGGCTGATTGCCCAGTCCGGAATTGGCGCCGGTGCCGCCGGGAAGCTCGGCATTCACGCCGGCCGACTGAATCGCCAGGCCTGTAAAGCTCCCGGTCGGCAGGGGCGCCGATTCAATCTCTGACTTGTCCAGAACATAGCCGGTGGTTGTATCTTCGGCATTCATGAGCGGCGAGGCATCGACCTCGATGGTCTGGGTCTTGGAGCCGGCCTTCAGACTGGCGTTTACGGTCGCAGTGCGGTCTGCCTGGACGGTGATGTGCGGCGTGCTTTGGACTTCAAATCCTTCCGCCGAATAGGTCAGCGTGTAGGTGCCGATGGGCAGGTTGACAAAGAGGTACTCACCGGTTCCATTCGATTTTACGGAGCGTGTGAGGCCGGTTTGTTCGCCCACGATCATCACGTCCGCGTTGGGGATCACGCTGCCCGAGCTGTCTGTCACCTCACCGGTGATGCCGCCTAACGTTTGCTGTGCCGGCAGGGAAGAAGCACACAGCGCTGCGACTGCTACCAGAGCCAGCAGCCGGAATACTGAAGAAGAAATGCTGCGAATGGAAAATATCAATGCACGGCCTCGCGAAAATAGGGATTTCCCGTGGGTCTTGTAAGGGAGTTCAAGACCTTTGGTTGATATGCCGGTCTACCGTTGGAGCAGACCAAAAAGAGGAAAAGTTAGGTTGAAACGAGTGGTGCTCGCCGGTTGAACCGCTTGTCAAAAGTTCTACGGGGTTCTGCGGGGTTACTCATACAATACCCCACTTGGCAGAGAAATCAACGGAAAATTTATCTATTTTCCTTGCCAAACGTGCGTTCAATATGTCTTTGCGGCAGGTGTCTGCAAGCGAATTTCAGAAGGAGAGCAGGAGCGTAAAGAGGACTTATCCGGCAGGCAGAAGCGAGACGTGCGCGGAGACAATGCGCCATCCCTGGGGAAGGCGCACCCAAACCTGGCTTTGCCGCCCGCGGACGATTCCCTTGGCCGTATTGCGTTCAAATTCAAGCGTGATACTGGCAAAATCGCGCCCGAAACTTACTACGTCCAGACGTGTCACCGTTCGTGACAGATTGGCCGCGGGGCGGCTCTTGCGAAAGGCTTCCAGCTCCTGGTGGCCGTAGAGATTCTCCGTGACTCCGAAGCGCATTACCTCGGGCGAGGCCCAGAACATGTCAACCAGCGTTTCGACATCGTTGGAAACCAGCGCCTGTTCATAGCGCGGATAGAGTTCCTGCAATTCGGCGACTACGCCAGGGAGATTGATTTCTTCCGCATATATCGTCATATAAGAGGAGACCGATCTTGAAAGGGTGAGAGGAATCGGGAATTGCGCCGTTGCAGTGGTTCAAAAAAAAGCTGTGGAAAACTCGTCTTAAAAGCCAAGGGCGGTCAGGCCAGGATGATCGTCTGGACGCCTGCCCAGCGGCCAGCGATACTTGCGTTCCCGTTCCTCAATTGCCAGATCGTTAATGCTCGCGTGGCGCGTCACCATGAGACCTTCGGGATTGAATTCCCAATTTTCATTTCCATAAGCGCGGAACCAGTCGCCCTTCGCATTATGAAATTCGTAAGCGAAGCGTACCGCTATGCGGTTTCCGTCAAAGGCCCAAAGCTCCTTGATCAGGCGGTAGTCGAGCTCGGCGCTCCACTTGCGGGTGAGGAAAGCTACGATCTGTTCCCGTCCGAGCAGGAACTCGGAGCGGTTTCTCCATCGCGAATCGACCGTATAGGCAAGCGCAACCTTATGCGGGTCGCGCGAGTTCCAGCCGTCTTCGGCCAGCCGCACCTTCTGCGCAGCCGTCTCGCGCGTGAACGGAGGAAATGGCGGACGCGGAAGCTCGGTAGAGTCATTCATGAGGATGGGAAAAGCTCCATAAACGGCAGGATATGCTTGCCGATGGCCCCGCTTACGGTATACATCGGCTCGTTGACCACTTGGCTGAGCCGCAGCTTGAGCGCCACACTGCATAAAATATACGCCTGAACATCGCCCATGCCCCAGCGGCTGACAAGCAGGTCGATCATGCGATGGGTGGCACCACGCGCCGCCTGCAGGATATCTTCGGCTGACTCGATCACAACCCAGGCGTCCGCGCTGGTGTCCGGAGCCACGGCTTCGCTCGACTCGACCAGCGGACCGGCGAGTGGCTGCTGCTTATGCAAGCGAAAGCGCAGCGTTACATCTAACGGGCATTCGATGCCGTTGATGCAGACCTCGCCATCGCCCTGAGCGGCATGGCCATCTCCGCAACTGAACAGCGCGCCGTGGTTATAAACGGGAAGATAGAGCTTGGACCCAGCGCACAGTTCGCGCACATCGAGATTGCCGCCATGACTGCCTGGAGGCCGGGTACGAAATTTGCCTGTCTCTGCCCGCGCCACGCCCATTACACCCAGAAAAGGCCGTACCGGCAAGACCGCTGGCCAGAGGGAGCGAGTCTCATTGCCGTCCAACTGCCATTGAAAGAGAAACGGCTCGGCGAATCGTTCTTTGAGAAAGCCCAGGCCGGGGATCACGCTGGACCAGCCCCAGCCGCGATGTTGCGTGGCCAGAACGTCTATTTGAAGCACATCGCCGGGCTCCGCGCCCTCAATCCAAACCGGACCGGTCAGCGCATGAATCCGCGTCCGGTCAATCGTCTGGAACTGTTCCACTGTCATTCCAGGGTGTACCTGGCCGCCGCTCGCATCGTCGCATTCGAACTGCACCTCGCCGCCGGACGCAATGCGCAGCCGGGGCTCGAGATCGCGGTCCCAAACGGAGTGGGTGGGTTTGGCGCTTAGCTTGTGTTCGCTCATGGCATGTCAACTGTTCGATCTGGCTATTCGATCCGGGCTATTCGATCCGGACTGTCATCTGCACCTCTACAATGGCGTTGCGGGGCAGAGCGCTTACTCCAACTGCGGCGCGCACATGTTTGCCCGCTTCACCGAAGACTTGCACAAGCAGATCCGAGGCTCCATTGATGACTGCGGGCGAGTCTTCAAAGCCGGCGACGGAGTTGACGTAACCATTCACCGAGACAATTTCCGCAACGGCTTCCAGTGTGCCTAGCTCTCGCTTCAACACGGCAAGCTGGGTCAGGGCGCAGGACCGGGCGGCGCTGTATCCATCGGCCACGCTGCGGTCGAGGCCCACGGTCCCGGTCATCACTCCGGAGGCATTGGCAGAGACCACACCGGCTAGATATACCAGCGCTCCAACACGCTTTGCCGAAAGATAATTTCCTCCAGGCGCAGGTGGCGCGGGTAAGGTCAGGCCCAATTCAGCAAGCTGTTCTTCCCTTGTCATTTGAAATGAATTTAGCACGGCTTACTACCTGGTCAAATTCAAACGGGATTTTTCTTGGGAACAAGCCCATTGTCACGCTACGATGAGCCATGTTTCCATCTCCCCTGTTGTTGTGGCTGACTCTCTTGTTGCCCGCGGTATTCTTTCAGAACGATCTACCAGTGACGGCGGTCCCGGCTCGCACGCTGTTGCTTGCGGCACGCTCCGACCCTGGCGATCTTGAAATCGGCGGCGGACTCGCAGGCCTGCCTGCGGGCACGGTTCGCTACCTTCGGTATAAAGACCTGCTGACCATGCCGCAAGAGACCTATACGGTCTCTGATGACGCCAACTTCAAAGGCCGGACGGAGATTTCGGGTGTGCCTCTTGTCACGCTCGCCAAAGTCTTCGGCCAGTCCGCTCACTCCGATCTCGTTGTGGCTATCTGTTACGACAAATATCGTTCGAACTACCCGAGCGACTATCTGGCCGCACATCACCCGATCCTGGTGCTCAAGATCAACGGCCAACTGCGCGATAAGTGGCCGCAATCGGAGTACGGGGGTTCGATGGGCCCCTATCTCGTCTCCCAACCGACCTTCAAGCCATCCTTCAGCGTGTTATCGCACAAGGATGAGGCGCAGATACCGTTCGGTGTAACTCGCATCGATTTCCGCACGGAATCCGTTGTCTTTGGAACGATTCGTCCCGAGGGTAATTGGGCCCAAGACTCGCCGGTCTGGCAGGGATATCAGATTGCGCGTCAGGACTGCTTTCGCTGTCATGGCCTCTATGGAGAAGGCGGCGAGCGCGCTTCCCGTTCCTGGCTGGTTCTGGCGGCGTGGGCGGCAACAGATGCTACGCGGTTTCAGCAATACATTCATAATCCGCAATCCATTCAGGCCAGCGCCAAGATGCCGGCGCATGGCGACTACGATCAGACTACGCTCGCCGCTCTGACGGCTTACTTCGCAACTTTTGCCCCGGTCAGGAAAACTCGATGATTACGCGTGCCGCAAAGTTACTCCTGCTATCCGCGATTGCACTTTTCTACACCCTTGTCGTCTTCAATAACACAACCGACTTCGACTCGAATTACCAGTTTGTACGCCATGTCCTCATGATGGATACAACCTTTCCAGGCAACAAGGGAATGTGGCGCGCGCTTAGCGGACCGGCCTGGCACCTGTGCTTCTACTTCTCCATCATCGGCTGGGAGATTCTGACCATGGTGCTCAGTTGGTGGGGAGCCATTGCAATGCTACGAAAGCTGCAAAGTCCGGCGGCGGAATTCAATATGGCTAAACGCATCCCGGTGATCGCGCTTACGCTTGGCATGCTGATGTGGCTGGTGGCTTTTCTGACTGTAGGCGCAGAGTGGTTTTTGATGTGGCAATCGCACCTGTGGAATGGCCAGGAGGCGGCCTTTCGCATGTTCGTGGTGGTTGGGATGGTATTGCTCATCATGCTGCAGCCGGAGCGCGAGGAACAGCCATAGCGAGTCTTAAGCGTTAGCCCGCCGCGCAAGGATCGTCTTGCGGCGGGCCAGGAACCAGATCATCCCAAAGGCGATGTACACAAGGTAAATGTAGGGGAACCAGCGCACCGGCGGGTCAGGCACAGGATAGACGGTGCCAAAGATACCCGCGATCATTACCAGCACGGTCATGCAACTGAGGATGGTGACTACATGCGAGTGCTGACCCAGAGCCTTTCGAGCGAAGGGCAGCGCTACCGCGACCAGCGCGTAGGCAGTTAGAAACCCAAAGACGGAAATTGAACCCAGCCAGCTATACATATCGGTTCCACTAACTCCGCTGAGGATCAGCGGAGCAGTCGCCGCGAACATTACGAGACAGGTGAGAACCACGCCTGCACCGGGCGTTCCGAATCGTTTGTGGGTTCGCCCCAAAATGTCAGGTAGCAGCCCGCTGTGGGCCATACGCAACATGACTCGCGCAGATGCCGTGGTGCAGGCGAGAACACACGCGAAGCCGGCTACAAACGCACCGAAATCAATCGCTGTTCCCAGCGGAGAGATGCCGGCTTTGCGCGCCAGCACATGCATCGGGCTGATGGCAGGATCGCCCAGGTTTCTGATTTCGCCGTGAAAGCCAAGCACCTCGGAGTAGGCGCTAATCATAAAGAAGACGCCGACCACAACAGCACTTTGAAGGACTGCGCGGGGGATGGTTTTGAGAGGATTGTGTGCCTCGGCTCCGAGCGTGGTGGCGCTCTCAAATCCGACGAAACTGAACATGGACAAAACCAGCGCCGGGCCCAGGCCGTTGAGATTGACATCCTTCAAACGCGCCTGATCCATGTCCAGATGGAGGCCGTGATGAACGAGCAGCAGGGCCAGGACGATGGCAATGAGGCTTACGGAGCCGATTTCGATCCACAGCATCATCTCGGCCGAGAGTTTGACATCGCGATAAGCGATGGCGCAGACGGGCACGAAGACAAGAATGAGAGTCGGTAACCCCGGCATCGTCCAGGAGAAGAACTGGTTCAAAAGCACATTGCCGTAGTAGAGAGTTGCACCGGCAACGGAGGCTCCTGTGGCGACATAGGCTAGCAGGAGTGCCCAGGCTGCGATCGCTCCCAGCCATGGGGGCAGCGTGTCAGCGGTGTAGCTGTAGAGAGAGCCAGGCGAGGCGGACATCCGGGCAAAACGGCTGATGCAGAATCCCACCAGTAACACCGCCGCCGTAGTCAGCAGGTACACGAACCATGTGCCGTTGCCGGCCAATGCGAAGACGAGAGGTATGGTAAGCGCGGGCGAGGTGGAAGGAGCGATGGCCGAGATCGACTGTGCGAGGGTCTCCATAGGGGACAACACGCCACGGTGCAGGCCATAGCCTCGATCCAGGTTGTCGACTCCATCCGTTGAATACACTTCCGCCGTCGCGCCCGGTATCGTCACGCACTCTCCCGTCACAGAAACTTTCGTCTGGAAGTCTCAGTTTCCTGCCTTGGGAGTCGCAGGTCAAGTCCAATCTCGCCTTGCGAATTAAACTGAAGGGGATGACAGTGCCCGCCATTGTTCTTGCTGCCGGAGCCAGCCGCCGCCTTGGCCAGCCTAAGCAACTGGTGCGGGTCGCGGGTGAAACCCTGCTCGCCTATACTCTTCGAATCGCGCGCGAGGCAACATCCGAACCCATTTTGGTTGTGCTGGGCGCACGTCAGGAAGAGATCGCAGCCAACGTCGATCTGAGCCATGTCAATGTAGCCACGAATCCTGACTGGGAGCAGGGAATCGCCAGCTCTATCCGGGCCGGAATTCGAGCGCTGATGGATCTCGATCCGGACGCGAGCGCTGTGCTGTTTCTGGTGTGCGATCAACCCAGGCTGACGGCGGACCACCTGCGCAGCTTGATCGAAGCTCATGAGCAAGCCGGTGAGCCGGCGATCGTGGCCTCCCACTATGCCGGCGCAACTGGAATACCTGCGATTTTTCCCGCGGGTCAATTTGCAAACCTGTTGGCGTTGGAGGGCGATGCGGGAGCGAGATACCTGCTCCGCAACACGGGTTGCGCCGTTGTCGAGGTGGAATTCTCAGGCGGGGAAGCAGATATCGACACCCCATCCGACTTAGAGCGAATCCACGATAATCG
>Ga0206815_1048_pt1 | contig 35151 bp, 29 predicted proteins | sample Alteio_BWOrgCont_91_FD_152864 | JGI IMG/M metagenome (GOLD analysis project Ga0206815, IMG submission 152864) | Enriched cells from forest soil in Barre Woods Harvard Forest LTER site, Petersham, Massachusetts, United States -... | ecosystem: Environmental > Terrestrial > Soil > Temperate forest >...
CCGGAGTCGGCCTGTCCGACTATCTCGGAAAATCGGCGGATTTTAATGCCGTCTCTCGGAATGCGGTCTCCCGGCGCGATCAAATTGACAATCTCACGGTCATCCCCTCGGGCCATCTCACCCCCAATGTGTCAAGGCTCTTTGGATCGGATCGGATGGAAAGCTTGATGAGCAAAGCTCGCTCCAGCTACGATTTCGTTATCATGGACGCGCCCCCCGTCATGAATCTGGCCGATGTGCCGGTCTTGATGAATCATGTTGATGCGATTGTGCTGGTGGTCCGGGCAAACCACACTCCCCGCGAAGCCATCACCAACGTGATTGAAAGGCTTCAGGAGTACAGAAATATCCAATTTTTGGGGTATGTCCTGACGTATGTTGAAACGCACCTGCCGGATTACTTTCAACGCTACGCGCCCGGATATTACTACTACAGCGCAAGTGCTTAGCGTACCGTCCCGACTGTTTGGAAGAAAGGAGTGATTTCGTGAAGCTAAAAAAAAGCAGTCTGTTTGGAATCTGGCTTTTACTTTCGCCTGCGGCATTCTCTCGCGCGGCCAGCGATCTTTCATCGCTCAACGTATTTCCCAATCCCGTTCGTGAATATATGGGGGAATCCTCCGCCACCTTCGCCAATCTTACAACGCAGGTGAGAATCCGCATCTATGACGTCAATGGGCATCTCGTTCGGGATGCAGGCCAAACGGATCCGGGCGACCAATTCGTGTGGACCCTCACGAACGACTCTGGGAATAAGGTGGCCAGCGGCGTTTATATCTTTCTGATTACCAATGATGCCGGCCAAAAACGTTCCGGCAAAATCGCCATAGTCCGATGATGAAAAAAACCAAGCTCATCTCACTTCTCGTCTTTTTCGCGCTCGGCCAAGGGTTCTGCGCAGCCTCCACCGGTCCTGGCGCTGGAACAAGCGGAGCGGCAATCCTGGCCAGCCAGAACGGCGTGCGACCCAACGGAATGGGGAATGCTTTTGTGGCGGTGGCCGATGATATCGACTCTATGTTCAGTAATCCCGCAGGCTTGGGAGCCTTGAATAACGCCGAGTTTTCAACCACCTATCGACAACTCTACGAAGGAATCTCCTATGGGCATCTCGCCGTCGCACTCCCCCTGGGAGCCCTTTCCTCCTCCAATGTCTCGCGTTTCGGCACCGTCGGAGTTTCATTCGGAATACTGGATTACGGGAGTCTCGCCGGAACAGACGCCAACGGGAACTCCACCGGTAATTTCAGCGCTGCGGACAGTCTCTGGACAATAACTTACGGGAAAACTTTTTTTGACAGGCTGTCTCTCGGGATGAGCGCCAAGATATACAACCTGCGCATCGATGATCAGCAAGCCAGCGGCACCGCTTACGACTTCGGGACTCGCTACAAACTCTCGCCCATGTGGACGCTCGGAGCCAGCGTTTTCAACCGCGGAAACGACGTCACCTTCAACCAAACGAACGAATCCCTGCCCCGATATGTTTCGGCAGGAATTGCAGCTCATCCGCTTCTCAACGACACGCTCACGCTGGCGTTTGATGTCGTCGACCCGGAGAATGACACGTCAACCTACCGGAGCGGAGTGGAATGGAGGGTCAACAGAACCTTCACCCTCAGAGGCGGTTATGATTCAGCCTACGACGTGGGCGATGGATTTACCGTTGGGTTTGGCGTTAATATCCAGGAATTTGAACTCTTCTTTGTCCCTTTACAGCAAGTCAGGATAGATTACGCTTTTGTCCCTTCGGGAGATGTCAGCACAGGCGTTCATAACGTGTCCTTGACTCTGCGTTGGGGAGAAACACAACCCAAGTAGTCGGCTAGAATCCCATAGACGGATCCACCACCCTCTCACATTTATCGGCCAGACAGATAGGCTCGTAAATTAAATCCAATTTCCATGCAAACGGTCAGCATTCATCTCTATCCTGCAACATCCATTGAAACTGTTGCCGAGATATGGCGGAAGCTCGAGCTTCGCATTCATTCCAGCGCACTCACCTGCTCCTGGGACTGGACGGAAGCGTGGCTGAAACATTACGGCCATTTAATGCCTCACGCATTTGCCGTCGGTGAGCACGCAGGCGTCCCCTGTGGAATCGTTCTGGTGACACGGGGCATCAGGCATCAAGGACCTTTTAAAATACAGAGCCGCCATTTGGGCACCGCCGGCGAACCGGAAACCGACAGCGTTTGCGTTGAATACAACCGGGTCCTTTCGCTCCCGGAGGAACGAAGCGCTTTCGTCTCTGCTTTAATTTCCGAGCTGGCCAAGGATGCCGGATGGGACGAACTGAGCCTTGACGGGTTTGCCAGCGAAGATGCCAAGCCGTTTCTGATTTGCGAACCGAGGTTCAGGATTGAGCAGCGCGCCTCGCACCTCTCGGAATTGAGCCGATTTAACAAGCTGGGGAGTGAAATACTTCCGTCGTTCGACAGGGCCACGCGCAGAAAGATACGGCACAGCATGGATCTTCTGGGAAATGTTGAGACCGAATGGGCAAACTCTCCGGAGCAGGCCATGGATATATTCCGAGAGCTGACGGAAATGCATCAAAAACGCTGGATAACGGCCGGGCATCCCGGAGCTTTTTCAAGTGCCATCTTCCGGTCGTTTCATACTGATATTATTTCCCGCTTCTTCCCGCGCGGCTCCATCTTTCTGTTTCGCGCCCGCGGATCCAATGGAACGATCGGATGCATTTATGGCTTCATCGAAGAGGGGAAAATCCTCGTCTATCAGACCGGCATGAATTTAACGGACTACAGCAAATTGACCCCCGGACGCGTCGTGCATTTACTGGCGATGCAGCAATGCACGGAAAAGGGGTTCAAGGAATACGACTTTCTGGCAGGTGAGAACTCATACAAACGGGACCTGTCAAATCACTCGCGCGAACTTCTGTGGGCAACTTTCCGTCGCCCTCGATTGAAATTTCGCGTCATCGACAGCCTTCGAACGCTGAAACGCTGGGCGGCTGAAAAAGGGGTTTACGGTCAGAAAAGCGCCCATGGCTAATTTAAAGACACAGCCGCCATCCGCCGGCCCGCGCGCTTCTGGCGCATCCGCATGTCCGTTTTGCCTTAAACCCCTCCATGAGAACTCCGGACGCTGGGAGTGCCCTGCCTGCTCTGAAGTCGGCCAGAAGCAGCCGGACGGTTTTCACTCGTTTGGTCAAGGACATCAAGAGAATCCCAGCGACGACTCGTCCCTGCATAAATTAGCAACCCGAATCCAAAAATTCTCCCTTCCTGAAGACATCTGGAGCCTGTACGCTTCCCTCGATTTGAAAGAGATTGGCGAACTCTCTTCCCTGGTCAACCCGTTTTACAATGGCTGGCCAAAGTTTTTCCTGAACATATCCGGCAGTCAGCGCGTCCTGGTGATCGAGTCAGGACTCGGGGGCGATTCTTTGTCTTTGGCGCCCCATGTCTCAGAACTTGACTCCTTTCATGCCGACCCGACCCGCGCTCGATGCACGGCAAAACGCGTCGCTTTGGCAGGCCTGAGGAACGTCACCGTGACCTCGGCCCGTACCATCAATCATCTGCCTTTCCCCGATGGAACGTTTGATCTTGCGGTGGTCCGGCAATGGGAAAAAGCACCGCGCATGTTCAAAGAACCCGGCCTGGAGGGCAATCAGACAGACCGCCTCCTGTCCGAACTCAGGCGGCTTCTGGGACCCCAGGGCTTACTCTATATTGACGGGCAAAGCGAAAGCCTTCTGGATTCTCTGGGTGGCGGGAACCGGGGCAGATTCTCTCCAGTCTCCATGGGATGGAAACTCCTCCGCCTGGGATTGCCTCATCAGGAATACCTTCTGTGCCAGAAAGACCGGGAAAAATACCCCTATAGTGTCCGCAGGTTCCTCAAGAATCAACCCGCTTATGTGAAGCTTAAGCAAGCCGCCGCCAGCCTGGTTCGGCCCCAGCACGTTTCCATCATTGGAAGAGGACGATCAACGAAGAAGGAAAATACGCTGCTTGAAGATATCCTCAAACAACTGCCCGGTTCGGACGGCCGCATTGAAAGCGGGGCGGGCCGCATCGGCTTGGGAAGTGCCAATGTCTATATGGCGCAAACCGAGCGCCATATCGTTCGAATACCGACCACCGAGAAGGGGCTCTCGAGGTGCAGAAATAACTCTGAAACGCTTCGGCAATTGAAAGAATTGTCCCTTTCTTTCGAAACCCCGAAATTCGTAGCCGAGGGGTCGCACCAGGGATGCGCCTACTTTGTTGAAACGAAAATATCAGGGCGTGCAGCTCCCTATCTCCAATGGTCCCGGTCCCGGATGTCTCCGGTGATTAACCAGGCCCGGACGATCCTCGCAGATCTGGATTCAAAGACGAGACAGCGCGCAATGATGAGCGATGAACGATTTGGCCAGCTTTTCTCCAAACCTCTCGGGGCGGCTGCGGAATATTTCGATAAAGGGACGTTAAGGGGACTGCGCGAATTCCAAAGCATGGTGGAAGGGATGGTTCTCGGAAAGGAGATTGATCTGGTTCGAACCCATGGTGATTTCAAAATGACCAATCTCCTCCTGGAGGGGAAAAACTCTGTCACGGGGATTGTCGACTGGGATCTATCGCTGGACAAGGGCCTTCCCTTCATGGATGCCGTATTATGGCTTGGTTTCGAGCAAATGATTTACGAAGGGATCCCCTACTGGCGCGCCATCTATGAAGCCGGCTTCGGAAGCAAAGACCACCCGATAAACCCGGACTGGAACTTTCAATCCTCTCCAGAAGACGGCCTGCGCTGGAAATGCGCCGGACTGCTGACCCTTCTGGATTATTTCCTCAACCACCTGAGCGACGAATGCCGCTGGAACCATGTGATTCGCGCGCAATTTTCAGAATACATCACGAGTGCCTGCCGCCAGATCCTCTCCTCGCCTGAAGTTCGTCAATTCTCGCTGGTGAAGAAAGTGCAATGAAAAACGAACCCGCAATCCATGAGAATTCGAGAATCGGCGAAGGTTCCGGCGAACCGGGGCTTGTCAGCGTCATCATCCCGACCTACAACCGAAGCCGTATCATTACGCAGACAATTGAGAGCGTGCTCAGGCAAACCTACCGTCCCGTTGAAATCATCATCGCAGACGACGGATCGAGCGACGATACCTCCGAGGTCGTAAAGAAATACGGCGAGCAAATCCGTTATTTCCACCAGGCCAACGCCGGAGTCTCCAAAGCACGAAACCTGGGATTGCGCCAGGCGCGGGGCGAGTTTATCGCGCTGCTTGACTCCGACGACTGCTGGTTCCCCTGGAAACTCCAGGTTCAAGTCGAGTTCCTCCGCAGATTTCCCGCCGTGGGCATGGCCTGGACGGATATGGCTGCCGTCAATGACACTGGAGAAATCATCCAGGAAGCCTACATGCGCCAGTATTTCGGAGCCTACAGAGACATCCAGATCGGGAAAGTTCTTCATCAGGCGGGCTCCCTGGGCGATTTCTGGCCGCAGGCGCCTGCCAACCTGGCCGGCAGGCCTGTTTTCACGGGCGATTTGTTTACCTCGCTCCTGATGGGAAACCTTGTTCTGACATCCACCGTTTTGCTGCGCCGGGACCGCCTCCGCCAAGTGGGGGGATTCGATGAATCGCTCCTGGTGTCGGGAGAAGACTATGATTTTCACTGGCGGACAAGCCGTGAGGGAACCGTCGGGTTCCTCGAAGTCTCCAGTGTTCTCTACCGGGCCCAATCCCCGGACCGACTGACCTGGCACTACCTGGATATGGCCAGAAACAATCTGAGCACCCTTTTGCGCCGTTTGGAAAAAGACGGGGGCCGGTTGGCGCTGCCCCAAAGAATCATCGCGCACCGCCTGGCGCACGCCTACAGCTGGCTTGGGGAAGAAGAGCTGATGTCCTCTCAGGGAGAAGGCAAAGGCGCCCCGGGACACCTCTGGAAGAGCCTGCGGCTGTGGCCGGTCCAGCCCCGGACAATCCTGCTTTTTATTCTCAGCCTGCTCCCCTCTTCTATTTTTCAGACAACCCGAAACGGGCTCCGGGCCCTGCGCCATATGGGCCGTCCTAAGACCGCCACAATCTCATAGTTTCCAGGGATTCTTAAACCTAAAAATTTCCATGAGCAGCGATAAAACGCCCAACCTTAACATCGGAAGGTTTTTTAAACATTCTTCAATCTACGCCATTGGCAACATCGCCAACCGCGTGGGGTCCTTTCTTCTCCTTCCCCTCTACACCCACTATTTGTCGGTGGATAAGTACGGGGCGCTCGAACTCTTCTACGTCACCTCGAGCATTATCTCGTCTGTCTTATCGGTGGGGATGGCCCATGCCACCCTCCGGTTCTATTTTGAATACGACTCCCTGAAAGAACGAAACAAAGTAGTGACCACATGCCTGATGTCCTCGGCGCTTTTTTCAATCCCGGTCGTTTTGCTCCTCTCCCGGTTTAACACATCCCTGGCGAATTTCATCTTTGGCGATCCCCATTACGCGAACACGTTCAATCTGGTCTATGCCATCCTGGTGCTCGAGCTCATGCGGCAAATCGGCCTGGCTTATTTTCGTGCGAAAGAATATTCGACGCTCTATGTCATCGTCTGCCTGTTTCAGCTGGTCCTGCAGGTCGGATGCAACGTGTATACGGTGGGGATACGCCACATGGAGGTGCCGGGAGTTTTGGTGGGAAATCTCCTGAGCGTTTTCACGGGGTGGCTGATCATCATGTGCGTCGTGATCAAAGAATGCCAATTTTCGTTTGACCTGAGCAAAATGCGGGCCATCCTCAAATATACTTACCCGTTCATCTTTACCGTAATGACGGGGATTATTCTGCGCAACAGCGATCGAATCATTCTAAGGGCGTTCTTTTCGTTGAGGGAAGTGGGCATCTATGCCCTGGCTTTCAAGTTCGGAACACTCATGCAGGAGCTGTTCCTCGATCCTTTCAATCTCAGCTTCGGAGCCTTCCGCTTTTCGATTATGAACGAGAAGGATGTGAAAGAGAAATTGGTCAAGATATACAACTATCTCATCATGGGGCTTTTCTTTGCGGGCCTCGGAATCTCGCTCTATTCCAGGGAAGTCTTGAGGTTTCTGACCGATCCATCCTATTGGGAAGCCAGCAAACTGATTCCCCTGATCGTGCTTTCTTTTGCAGCGGCAGGCTCGGGCTATACATTCCAAACCGGCATCTACTACACGAAGCAAACGAAGTACATGATTTATATTAATTCGGTCTCGGACACGACAACCATACTGCTCTATATGATCCTGGTCCCCCGTTACGGAGTCTTCGGGGCCGCAGCCGCCGTGATTTGCAAGGGATTCATTGAAGCCTCCCTCACTTATTCCGTTTCCACCCGCCTTTACTATGTCCCTTATCAGATTTTTAAGGCCGTCAAAATCATGGCGATCGCGATCGTCCTGGTGGCGATCGCCCAATTCACGCCGGCGGATTCTCCTTTCTTATCGCTCTTTCTTAAAACAGGCCTTCTGCTCACCTTTCCCTGCATTCTCTATCTGGCGGGTTTTCTCAGCAAGGAAGATGTTGAACGTGCCAAAGAATTCATTCTTGCGACGTATGAAAAGCTCAGGCTCCAGCTTCGCCCCGCGGGACAGCAGCAATGACTTTCCTGGGCCTTTTGGCCTACTCTTTCTGCCTTTATATACGTCCCCAGGAATGGATTTCCGGCTTTATTGGGCTGCCTATTGATTACATGCTGTTCTCGGTCATCATCCTTTTTGGCTTCCTCCAGAAATCAGGCAAAGATATCGCCTCAGTCGTTAAAATGCCGCATTTCAAACTGATGGTGCTCTGGATTTTCGCCATTTTCATGTCCAATTTCATTCACGGGGACACCGACGCCGCGCTCGAACACTTCTTCAAGTACTTCAAATTCTTGATCATCTTCTTCTGTTTTGCCCTCCTGATGGACAGTTTCAACAAAATGAAATGGTACGTCCTGTTCATGATAGCGCTGACGGTGGCGCTCGTGTTTCAGGGAATTTACCAGAAAGAGCACGGGATCGGCTGGGCCGGTCAGCCGCTTGGATGGCTGGGCAGGATTGTCTGGATCGGCTTATGGGATGGAATGAATGTTCTTTGTCTTCTATTCGTCGTGGCCTTTCCGTTTCTCTTGCAGTTCATTTTCGGCCCGTGGGGGGGGTTTCTACCGGCTCTACGCCCTGGCGGCATCCCCGTTGGTGCTTTATGGAATCTATTTGACCAACTCCCGCGGAGGGTTCCTGTCGTTATTGGCCGTCTTCCTCCTGCACTTCAAGTCCAGGTTCAAAAGTTTTCTGGGGGTATTCCTGGGCGTTGCCCTGGTGGGCACCCTGATCGTATTCCGGCCTTCCCGCTTCGGCGACTTCAACGACGAAGACAAATCAGCGAGCCACCGCGTTGACATGTGGATCGAAGGGCTGGAAATGCTTCGGTACAACCCGGTTTTCGGGATCGGCAAAGGAAAATTCGCGAACTACACAGGCAGCCTGATCGCCCACGATTCTTTTCTCGAGGTCGCGGGTGAAACGGGCCTGGTGGGTTTGTTTTTCTGGCTGTCCCTGATTTACGTGTCCCTGAAAGGCCTGCTGGCAGCCAAGAGTAAAACCGTGGAAGGCTCCAAGGAAGATTCTCTGGTCACGGGCCTTCTCATCTGCATCGTCGGCTATTTATTTACCGCGCTATTCATCACCTGCGAGTTCGAATTATTTTATGTCTTCCTGGGCTTGTCCATCGTCGCGGCAAGGCTCAAGGGAGTCACGGTGGATTTCCGCCTGCAGGATGTCTCGAAAGTGCTCGGCATCCAGGCGGCCGCGGTCATGATGTTTTGGGTGATTACGAAAGTGTACCCGGTCCTCTTTTAACATGAATATTCTCTACCATCACCGGACGCAGGGGCATGGCGCCGAAGGCGTTCATATCACAGGGATTGTGAAAGGATTCCGCAAAATGGGCCATGAGGTCATCCTTCATTCGCCGCCGGGTGTGGATCCTTTTAAAACGGCGGGCAGCTATCTCTACGGTCAACAAAAGTCCCTGATCGGAAATTTATGGAAAGGGATAAGCCGTCATTCGCCGCAGGTGCTCTTTGAACTGATCGAGATTGCCTACAACTTCTTTCAATCGGCGGCGCTCAACCGGATCCTCAAGGATCAGAAGATCAGCCTGATTTATGAGCGCTATGCATTTTTTCTATGGCAGACGGCACGGCTTTCAAAGAAATACGGGATCCCGCTCATCCTTGAGGTCAATGAGATTGCCGGAATCAAGCGGGCCAGGCCCCTGATATTAAGAAACCTCGCCCAAATGATCGAGAAGCGGGTCTTCAACCAGGCCGCCCGGATCGTCACGGTTTCCTCCTTCCTGAAGCGAAAAATCATGGAGATGGGGATCAGCGAAGAGAAAATCATCGTCATGCCCAATGGCGTGGATTTGGAAATGTTCAAAGTCCAAACCGCCGCTGCCAATGTGAGAAAGCAATACGGCCTGGAAGATTCGCTTGTGCTGGGATTTGTGGGATGGATCGACCCCTGGGACAACCTGCCCGGTTTTCTGGAAGTTTTTCACGACCTGCTCAAGCGACAGGCCAATCTCAAGCTTCTGCTCATCGGGGACGTGGCCGGTAAGGGGGTCAACCGGTCCCTGGTCGGCGAAATGGTGGAAAGGCTTGGCCTGTCCGGCACGGTCACGCACATCCCCAAGGTCCCCCGCACGGAAATGCCGAATTACATTGCCGCCATGGATATCTGCGTCATCCCCGACTCCAATGCCTTCGGCTCACCGGTCGTTTTATTTGAATTCATGGCCATGGGCAAGGCTGTCGTCGCTCCCTCCGTGGCGCCCGTCCTCGATGTCATTACCCACGGCGAGAATGGCCTCGTGTTCCAGGCGGACAACGGTCCTTCCATGTCAGGCGCCATCTGGGACGCGGTCCGGGACCCCGCCCTCAGGCATAAGCTGTCCTCGGAAGCACGCAAATCCGTCGAACAGAAACACAACTGGGAAAGCAATTCAAAAGAGATCCTGCGGATTTATTCGGAACTGGGACCCAGGATGGCAACCCGATGATGATCGTATTCTGGATTTCGTTGTTTCTGGTCCTTTTCACCTATGTCGGGTTCTTTGCTCTGCTCTATGCCGTGAGCCTGATGAAGAAGAAGCCCCTGGACAAGGCTGAGATTGAATTGAGCGTTTCCCTGATTATTGCCGCTTATAACGAGGAAAGGGTGATCCGGGAAAAACTGGAGAACACCCTGGCGCTCGACTACCCGAAAGGGAAACTCGAGATCGTGGTGGTGACCGACGGTTCTATCGACCGCACGGTAGAAATTGCCCGTGAATATGCCGCGCGCGGCGTCACCGTCCTGCACGAACCGGAGCGAAGAGGCAAGACCATGGCCCTGAACAGGGTCGTCCCCTTGACCCGGGGGGAAATCATCTTCTTTTCCGATGCCAATACCCACTACGCCCCGGAGACAGTCCGCGCCATGGTTCGCAATTTCCACGATTCCTCCGTGGGAGGCGTGTCGGGAAAAAAGATCATTCGAAAAGATTTGAACCGCAAAGCCATGAAAGGCGAGGAGAAGTTCTGGAACTATGAAGCGATGCTGAAGATCCTGGAAACCCGGGTGGGCTCGATCAGCACCGCTGACGGGGAGATCTTTGCCCTGCGAAGATCTCTTTTTGAGACGATTCCCCGCCAGATCGTTCACGACGACATGTATCTGACCCTGCGCATCGTCAAGAAGGGCTTCCGGGTCATCTATGAACCGGACGCCACTTCTGAGGAATCCGCTTCCAAGTCATTTAAAGACGAGTTCTTCCTGAAAACGCGCTACGCCTCGGCGGGCTACCAGATCCTGGGCGAATTCAGCGACATGCTGATTCCTCCCCGGAGCGCCTTTGCCTGGCAGTTCCTCTGTCATAAGTTGCTCAGGTGGATGGCTCCTTTTTTCCTGATTGTTCTCTATGTCGCAAGCGCAAGCGCTCACACCACGATCGCAAGAATTTTCTTCGTGCTCCAAAACCTGTTCTATGGGTCAGCTCTCCTGGGATATTTCCTGTCCCGTTTGAACGTGAGCGTCGGACCCCTCTACTACCCTCTTTACTTCTGCATGGGGAACAGCGCGGGGCTCTACGGGGCTTTTAAATTCCTCCGGGCGGGGCAGACCTCCCTGTGGCGGAAGGCGGAACGATGATCGGCCTCCTGGTGGCGACTTTTGCGGCCGCCGTGACGGCCTTCGGCTTTGGATGCCACAGGCTTCTGCGCCAGAAAAATATCGACATCTGGATCGGAAGCTATGCCCGGCAGGCTCTTCGAAAGAAACCCGCCCCGGCGATCACGGATGCCTATTTTTGCTTCGTGGATCATTTTGAACCCTACGGGGGGCAGGCGACCAAGGAAACGGCCCATCGGCGGACAAAAAACTGGTGCACGCAGTACCCTCTCATGGCCGAAAAACACCGGGACTCCGCCGGACGGCATCCCCAGCATACCTACTTTTACCCCGAGGAAGAGTACGACCCGGAAGTGCTGGACTGGCTGAGCGCACTCTGCCGCCGCGGCTTCGGGGACGTGGAAATCCATCTTCACCACGATAACGATACGGCCGACGCCCTCCGGGAGAAATTGATGCGCTTTAAGCGTGTCCTTCACGAGCGGCATGGATTACTGAAGAAAAATCCAAAGACAGGGGAAATCGAGTACGGCTTTATCCATGGGAATTGGGCCCTTGATAACTCCCGGAAGGACGGCCGGTGGTGCGGCGTCAACGATGAGCTGAGCGTGTTCAAGACGACGGGTTGTTATGCAGATTTTACGCTGCCTTCAGCGCCCAGCGATACCCAGACAAAAAAGATCAACAGCCTCTATTTTGCGAAGACAGGTTCCCGGAAACCAAAATCCCATAACGAAGGCCGCGATGTGCGGGCGGGATACTGGGACGAGGAAGCCCTGCCGATCTTCCAGGGTCCTCTCGCCCTCAACTGGAAAAACCGGAAGTGGGGATTTTTCCCCCGCATTGAAAACTCCGAAATCTCCTATGACAACCTGCCCGCAAGGCATCGGGTCAAACTCTGGGCCGGACAGAGAATTCAGGTGGAGGGAAGACCTGATTCCATTTTTATCAAAGTCCATACGCACGGGGCGCAGGACAAGAATCAAAAGACCCTCTTTGATGAAAAATACTTTGATTCCCTCTACGGGAACCTGGAAAGCGAACTGTGCCCTGACAATGGCTACCGGCTTCACTATGTGACCGCCCGGGAAATGTACGAGAAAGTCCGGCACCTGAGCGTCGGCCAGGCTCAAGCGCCCGACGGCAAACCCTCATGAGCCCGGCCTCCGACACGCCGGTCAAATTTGATCATCTTTCCCCTGCGCAGAAATGGATCCCGTCTTTAAATGGATTGAGGGCTCTGTCAATTTATTGCGTCCTGCAGGGACATCTCTATCACACAAGGGGATTTTTCCTGAGCGGTGAGAATACGTGGGGGGGAGATTACGGGATACTCGGAGTCCGGTTTTTCTTTGTCATCTCGGGCTTTCTCATCACCACCCTCCTGATCCGGGAGCTCAAAGAAACAAACACCATCTCGCTCAAAAACTTCTACATCAGAAGGATCTTTCGAATATTCCCTGCCGCATTTTTCTATATCGGGGCGATCGCCCTCTTAAATTACTGCCAACTGATCACCCTGAAAGACAACGATCTCATTCATGCCGTTACCTACACGATCAATTACCACCGGCCGAGATCCTGGTACGTCGGGCATCTGTGGTCTCTGTCCGTGGAAGAGCAGTTCTATCTGATATGGCCCCTCATGATGCTGCTCTTGGGCTTCCGAAGGTCCATGATCCTTGCGGTCCTTGTCATTCTTGCGACCCCGGCAATCCGGTCCGGCGTATATCTTCTCCTGCCCGGCTCAAGAGAAGGAATCGGAGAAACCTTCCCGACCATCATGGATACCATAGCGACCGGATGCCTTCTCTCCGGGATCAGAAACACGCTCTCGAAAAACAAAATCTATGAAGCTTTCTTGTCCTCGCCATTTTTCATACTCGTGCCGCTGGCCATATTTCCCTTAAATAACTTTTCTAAAGAGTATCCCAGCCTCGGGTATCCGGTCGGAGAGACCGTCCTCAATCTCCTGATTGCGCTGTGCATTGACTGGTGCATCACCCATTCCAAATCAGCCGTCGGCCGTTTTTTAAATTCAAAACCGCTTAACTTTATCGGGGTTCTAAGCTATTCCCTGTATCTCTGGCAGCAGCTTTTTATCAATAAAAGACTCGAGCACCAGGTCTTTGTCTTCCCCGTGAACATCCTCCTGACCTTTGCCTGCGCTCTCATCTCCTATTATTTCGTCGAAAAGTATTTTCTCAGCCAGAGAGAAAGGTTTATCGTTTCCGGTTAGCGGATCCCTCGCATGCTGAAGATCTTTGAATGGTCAAAACGCTCCATCTACTTCTGCATCTTTTACAGCGGGGCGGCTCATCTCCTGAGGTTTGCCAGCTCGGTTCGGGGACCCCGGCTGAGGATTCTCTATGGGCACAACCTTCTCGGCTCAAACGATGAGTACAAATCCGTTTTCGAGCTCCTGGAGTTTATGGACGCCCCCTCGTTTGAAAGAAGGATCCGGTTTTTAAAAAAACACTGCACGCCGGTCAGCATGGATCAGGCGACCGACGCCCTCAAAAAAGGGGCCCTTCCTTCACATGCAGTCGCCTTGACGTTCGATGACGGGTACAAGGACAACCTTGAGATCGTTTTGCCGATCCTGAAAAAATACGGGGTTCCTGCCGCATTTTATCTGACCTCCGGATTTATGGATGGCGCGCATGAATTCTGGTTCAACAAGCTCATTGAAAGCGTATGCCGAACCAGCGCTTCCAGCCTCCAGCTCGGCCCCGGGAAGGGCGCGTACTCCCTGCGCACGAGCCGCGAGAAAGTCGAGGCCATCAATGGCGTGGTGGCCCTCGTCAAAGCAGTCCCTGAGAACGAAAAACAAAAGATTCTTCAGGACGTGGAAGAAAGACTGGGATACGAACGGGGCGCCGGCAAGCCGATCCTCCCTATGCTCTCCTGGACAGAGGTCCGGGAATTGTTGGCGAGCCCCCTGGCCACCCTGGGCGGCCACACGATGACCCATCCGGTGCTCACGCGGATTCCCGAAGCGGAAGCCCGCCGTGAAATCGTGTCCGGAAAGGAACTTCTTTGCCAAAAAACGGGGCAGGACGTCCGGCATTTTGCCTACCCGAATGGACGGGCCCAGGATCAGAATGCGCGGATCCGGGAGCTCGTGGCCGAAGCCGGCTTCACCTCTGCCTGCACCACCGAGCCGGGCGGCAACCCCTTGGGATCAGACCCTTATATGCTCAAAAGGGACGGGTTCGATCAGGAGCCGTTCTATATGTTCGGGCTCAAGGTCCTCGGATTCTTTGACCTCATCGGCGAATTGAAATGCGCCCTGAAGTCGGTCCGCTCGCTGCCCCGGCAGGTCAAGAGCGCCCTTCTCTCGGTGTTTCCTAGAAATCTGCTGATTCGACAGGCCTCGGGAGTCGAGGGAAAAGTATTTTTGACGTTCGACGACGGACCGCATCCCGAGAATACAGAAAAGATCCTGGATATTCTCAAAGCGAGCAATGCAAAGGCCACATTCTTTATGGTGGGTCCTGAAATAGAGAAATACCCGGCAATCGCCAGACGGGTGGTCCAGGAAGGCCATGAGGTGGCCAGCCATGGGTGGCATCATGAAAGAATGTCCCAGCTGGATTTCCCCGGCATACGGGACGAGATCGGAAGAACCGACCAGATTATTGAAAAAACATGCGGGGCGCCCGCTCAAAATTTCCGGCCCCCTTACGGGCGATTAACGGTGGCCTTGTTATGGCAAGCGTTCCTCAAAAAGAAGACCATCGTTCTCTGGTCTCTCGACAGCGACGACGACCGGACGAGGTCTCCCCAGGTGATTCTCGATGGCTGCGGGCGGGCCGTTCAAGGAGACGTCATATTATTCCACGATGACAATCTGGCCATCATTGAAGCCCTGCCGGAAGCCATCCGGGAGATGCGGCAAAAAGGGCTGGCCTTTGGATTGATCAGGGACATCGGCCAGGCGCCCCGGCGCGCCCCGAACTGATCTCCGTGGAGAAAGTGAACATCCTTCACGTTGTTGAAACCCTCGACATTGGAGGGGCTGAAAGTGTGGTGGTTGATTTTGTCAATCATATGCCGGACCGGTTTCATTCCACCATCTGCTGCCTGAAGCACTCCGGACCGAGCGCTTCCAAAATCACAAGGGGATCGGTCGACATCGTGGAGCTGCACAAGGGAGAGGGGAACGACTATAAAATCCCCGGCAAGATCGCCCGGCTGATCAAGGACAGGAACATCGATATCCTGCAGTCGCACAATTGGGCCACATTTTGCGAAAGCGCAGCCGCCGGCTTCCCGGCCGTCGGACCGGTCAGAGTTCACCTGCAGCACGGGGAAAGTCCGGCGACTGCCGGAAGTTTCCCGGCTCATCTGAAACGGCGTATTCGCCGGCTGGCTGAGAGCTATCTCGCCGGCAGGATTGATGCGATCGTGGCCGTTTCGGACCAGGCCAAAGCCAGTCTTCTGAATGAAAGAAGCATCGATTCCAGAAAGGTTGTGGTCATCCGGAACGGAATATCAATGACTGAAGCCGATCCGCAGGCAGTCCAGAAGAAACGGCAGGAACTGGGGATCAACAAAGAGGATTTCGTGATTGTGGCGGTGGGACGCCTCGCACCCGTCAAAAATTACCCGGCCCTGATCAAAAGTTTTTCGGAAGTTCGGAAAAAGGCGGGAAGACCGGTCAGCCTCATCATCGTTGGCGACGGCCCTGAACGAAACTCCCTGCAGAAGCTGATCGAAGAGAGCGGCCTCGAGCGGACTGCGCGGCTCCTGGGCGCCCGGAACGACGCGCGAGAGATTCTGAGCGCGGGACATGTCTACGTTCTTCCCTCTCTTTCAGAAGGCATTTCCATTGCTCTTTTAGAGGCGATGTCTGTCAAACTGCCTGCCGTGGCCACTCGCGTGGGCGGAAACGGGGAAGTGGTCGTTCACGGCGAGACGGGGTATCTGGTGGAAAAAAATGATGTCGAAGCCATGTCGCAATCGCTCCTGCGCTTCATCGGTAATGAACCGGAACGTATCCGGATGGGCGAAGCCGCCTGGCGCCGGGCGGCCGACAACTTCAGCCTGGCGGCGACCCTGGGTTCTTTTGAAAAGCTCTACACGACACTCCTGGAATCAAAGCGCCGTGCGGCCTGATTTTAACGAAGCGAACACGCCGGTTCCCGGGGTGTGTCTTGTCAGCGAGTTCCCGCCTCCGCCGGGGGGAATGGCCCTGCAGGCCGAGTTGCTGCTCCGGAACCTGTCGCGCGAAATGCCCGAGGTCTCGCGCGTTCAGACCAATAGGAAGTTTCCCGGCGTCCTGCGCTGCCTGGAGAATGTTCCCGTGGTTCGCTCGGGCTTGCGATTTGTTTTCTTCAATGTGTCGCTCCTGGCCGGCATGAAAAAAGCCAGGGTGCTTCACATCATCAGTAACTCGTATCTCTCGTTTTTTTTGTTTTCGGTCCCGCCGCTCTTCTACGCGCGGTTATTTAAAAAAAGATCCGTCCTTAATTATCACGGCGGATCCGCTGACGCTTTTCTGGAGAAGTTTCCGGTCGTCAAAAGAATCATGGCAACCGCCGATCAGGTGGTGGTGCCGTCGGCTTACCTCGGAAACGTTTTTGGCAAACATGGGATAGAGACCCGCATCATCCCGAATGTCTGCGACCTCGACCGCTTCCCTTTCCATCTGAGGGAAAAGCCCGTTCCGGTCCTGATGGTCGCCCGTCACCTGGAGAAGATCTACAACGTGGAATGCGCTATCCGGGCCTTCTCTCTGGTGAAAAAACAGCATGCCTCAGCCCGGCTCGTGATTGCAGGCAACGGGAGCCAGCGGCATCACCTAGAAACCCTGGTCGAGACATTGGACCTGAGGCAATCCGTCAATTTTCTTGGGGACGTACGTAATGAAGACATGCCGGCTGTCTACGAAAAGGCAGATATTTTCCTGAATTCGTCGGAGGTGGACAACATGCCGGTGGCCATTCTGGAAGCATTCGCCTCAGGTCTCCCGGTGGCCTCGACTCGGGCGGGGGGAATTCCTTATCTCGTCGAGCACGGGAAAACCGGGCTCCTCACGGAGCTCAACGATCCGGAAGCCCTGTCTCAGAGCGCGTGCCGGCTGATCGGCGAGCCGGGATTGGCCAGATCCCTGGTGCTCAATGCCAGAGAGACCCTGAATCGCTACGAATGGAAAACAATCCGCAGCCAATGGATGAGTGTGTATTGCCAATGAAGATAAAAAGGGACGCCCGATGAATCCAACGCTCTATCAGAAAACAATATTCCCGATCTTCGACCTGCTGCGGGGCCGTCACAATATGGAAAGATTGAAATTCCTCAGGGAGTCCCAGTTCTGGCCGGGAGAGAAACTGGAAGCGTGGCGCCTGGAAAGACTCAATGTCCTCCTCAGCCAGGCCAAGGAAAATTCGCAATTTCACCGCAACCGTCTCGACCGTCTCAGCCTCCCGCTCAAAAGCCTGGAGGACCTGCAGCGGCTTCCCATCCTGACCAAAGATGAAATCCGTGCACACAGGGAAGAAATCAAGTGTGAGAATATCCCCGCCTCCCGCATGGAACTGGGAAAAACCGGCGGCTCGACGGGAGAACCCATGCACTACTACTACGACAAGCAAGGCATGGACTGGAACAGGGGCACCGTTTACCGAAGCCAGGAATGGTCGGGGACCTATCTCGGCGAGAAGACTGTTCAGATGATGGGTTCTCACTACGACTATACCGAGCGGAAAAAGCTGGCTCTCAGATTCATGCTTTGGCTGCAAAGGTATAAAGATATGCCGGTGGCCATCATTAATGATGATCTTCTGGACCGCTATTACCGTGAACTCAATGCGTTCCGCCCGACCAATCTCTGGGGCTATTCGAGCGGCATTTATAACTTTGCGAACTTCATTGCGAAAAACCATCCGAACTCCCGGTTCGATTTCCTGAAGGCGATCATCACAAGCTCGGAGACTCTCTTCAAACATCAGAGAGACAAGATCAACCAGGTTTTTGGAGACGGCAAAGTATACGATCATTATGGCAGCCGGGAAATGTACATGGCCTCAGAATGCCGCGAACACAGCGGATATCATATTCACGCCGAGGTCATCCTTCTGGAAATCGTCGGCCTGGACGGGACGTGGAAGAAGCCGGGCGAGATGGGCCGGGTCGTCTTGACCGACCTCTCCAACCACGCTTTTCCATTTATTCGTTATGAGATCGGGGACGTCGGAGTCATGTCCGAGGAAAAAAGGTGCCCCTGCGGCGTCACGCTCCCGAAGCTGGCAAAAGTTGAAGGGCGGATCAGCGATGTCGTTGTCCTGAAAGACCGCGTTCTCACCTCGCCCAACTTTACCATCCTCTTTAGCGACCATGAAGGCGTGGACGCCTACCAGGTCGTTCAAAAAACGACGGAAGAAATAGAAATCTTCGTGGTGAAGAACAGCAAGTTCACCCAGGCCGTCGAAGAATACTTAAAGAAGAGCCTGCAGCACCTTCTGGGGCCGGCGACCCGCTTCAAAATCAACTACCCGTCCTCCATCCAGGTGCCGAAATCCGGCAAGCGCCGCTTTGTCATCTCGGAAGTTTCTAAAAATTATGTCTAGACGCAAATCCAAGGAGAACCCTTTCATGCACCCCTCTGCTGGACACCCATTGAATAAGCTCCCTCATGACTCTGCCCGGAAGGCCTCTCCGGTGAAGAGCGGCTTCTGGACGAGGTTTGCCGGACCGGTCCTGGCCCTATGGGCCGTGGCGGCGATGGCTCTTGCGCCCGTTTGCCGGGCGGCCACCTACTATATCTCTCCCAGCGGAAGCGACAGTTCAGGCGGCATGTCTGAAGCGAGTCCCCTGCTAACATTTTCAGCTGCCTTCGCAAGAATGTCCGCAGGAGACGAATTGATCCTTTTGGACGGCACTTACTCCAGCTCGGCGGGAACGGGATATATCAATTGGGACGACGGGTGCGCCACTTGCGGACAACCTCCGTCCGGAACGAGCCTCTCTGAGATGACCTATGTCCACGCGAAAAACCCCGGAAGCGTCACGGTGGACGGGGGAAACCGCCCGGGTCTTTTTCTCGGCCGCTCCTTCCAAAAACAAAGCTTCATCAAAATCCAGGGGATCACATTTGAAGGCGGCGGAGGCCTGTACAACACCAGCGACGACACCATCAAGGACTGCGGGTTCCATGCGGCCAGCCAGGGCGGCGGAGCCGTGTTCGGCGTCGGGACCATCGACGGCAATTGGGGAAACACAGACAACCTGATCGAAGATTCCTGGATGTGGGGCCAAGAAAGAATCATTGCCATCAACTACCGGGCGCCTCGCAACGTCTGGCGAAGGATCGTCATCCGCGGAGACGGATGCGGAACCCCTGCCTGTACGGGAAGCGGCAACCCCAACGTGGGTTTCACGGTCTACAACTCGAGCTTTACATCGGTTCAAAATATCCTCGTCATCAACCGGATCCTGGGAGGGGCTTCGCCTTATGCCGACTTTGCCTCCGCCCAGCATGAACCGGGACCCAATGTGGACATGGGAGCCGCAGAGTTCTTGAGCTCGAACGAATGGCTCGGCTGCATGTCCCTCAAGAGCGAAGACGGTGGTTTTTACTTTGAGGCAGACGAGGTGGGAGACAACAATCCGACCATCCGCAATGCCGTGGCCTGGGATGACGGCGGTGCCAACTTCAACCTTGGATCGCACGCCAAAGGCTTTGTCCTGGAAAACCTGACGGCCGGCGTCAACAATGCTGCAGGAGACGATGGAATTCGCGTCGCGCCCGGAGAATCAGCCGGGGTCGTCCGCAACGTAATTGTTTATAGACCGAAGCGGTACGGCGTCAACAGCGCAGCCCCGCCCTCTTATGCGGATGTTTTTGGAGCGGAGTCCTCCGCCTACAACCAGACGACCTGTTCGCTGGGCTGCAAAGCGATCAATCCTTCCCTCAAATATGTAACCCGGATTGAAAACGGCTCACCCCTGAAAGGAAAAGGATTTGGGGGCGGCGACTACGGAGCCAATATCGTCAAACGCTACGGCGCCGACGACGCGCGCTACAAAGACCCCGGATATGACGCCTTGAGCTCGATCAATTTATGGCCCTGGCCCAATGAGGCCCGCATCAAATCTGAGATGTGAGCCGGGACGTCCCGGGGATTCTGCGGCTCTTCCTCATTAACCGAGTACGTGTGGACCTATTTGGGCAGCCCGAACCCCTACCATGGCGCCTCCGCTGCGGTCACCAATAACAAGCCGCGCGCCGCCACTCAACCCCTTGCTCCGGTGGCGCCCAAAGCAGCAGAGCCAACAGCACCCGTCGTCAAGGATCCCCTCAAACCCATGGTGCAATCTTTAAGACCCAGCTCGTCGAATGGAGGAGTCGCGGTCTTTGGAGACGAAGCGCTTGAAGTCACCATCATAAGCCCGGGAGGAGATGTGGTCCTCCAGCAAACCAAATCAGGTATTTCAAATATCACCTGGAGCGGAAAAGATGGCAGCGGACGGGCTGTTGAGCCGGGCACCTACCTGTGCAAAATCAAGGGCGTGCTGGGCCAAAAAGCCTATTATATGATCGCGGTCGTTAAATAATCAGGGAAAACCGGAGAATCACTTCCCGACATGCAAGAAATGAAAACGCCGATTAATAACGCCATGAGTTTTGATGTGGAAGATTACTTCATGGTCTCCGCTTTTGAACCCTACATAGAAAAGTCCCGGTGGGAAAGCTTCGAGAGCCGGGTCGTGCAAAACACGAACAAGATCCTCGATATCCTCAAGGAATTCCGAGTTCCCGCCACATTCTTTGTGCTCGGATGGGTCGGGGGAAAGATTCCCGGGGCTGGTCAAAAGGATCCATTCCGAAGGCCACGAAGTGGCCTGTCACGGCTACTACCACCGCCTGGTCTACCATCAAACCCCCGACGAATTCAGGCAGGACATCCGCAAAGCCAAGAAGATTCTGGAGGAAGCAGTCGGAGTTCCGGTGATTGGATACCGGGCCCCCAGCTTCTCCATCGTTGAAAAGACGAAATGGGCACTGGGAATACTCAAGGAAGAAGGGTTTCTTTATGATGCAAGTATCTTTCCCGCACCCCACGCGCGGGGGGGCATGGCGGGAGCCGACCGTTTCCCTTCCAAAATCGACGGCCTGGCCGAGTTCCCCATGAGCACCGTCCGCCTCATGGGGAAGAGTTTCGCGTTTGCCGGGGGGGGACACCTTCGATTATTCCCCTACAAATTAATTCGCTGGAGCATCGATAAATGCAACAGGGGGGGTTATCCTTCTATGGTATACATCCATCCATGGGAACTTGACCCAGGCCAACCGCGGTTAAAGGCCAGACGCATCGATATGTTCAAGCACTACGTCAACATCAATCAAACAGAAATGAAACTCCGTGCCCTATTAAGGGATTTCAAGTTTAATACGGTCCGCCAAACTCTCGAGGGAATTCTATGAATTCCTTCCCCCTCTGAATTAGTCTCAGCGCCCCGAGACTCAAAAAACCCATCATTGACGTGAAAAACTCACGCCGGAAAATTTCTCCCCTATGTCTCCTGCTTCCGCTGATTCTTATTCTCAGCCGGAAGGGCCATGCTGCGGGCTTTTTCAGCAGCTCTTCCCGCGGAACCACTTCTGCTGATTTTCTCACACTCGGCGTGGGAGCCAGGGCCGAGGCCATGGGAGAAGCCTATTCAGCCGTCGCAGACGAGGCGAGCGCTCTCTATTGGAACCCTGCAGGTTTGGCCCAGATTTCCGGCGGATCCCTCATCGTCATGCATGCCCCCTACATCGACTCCAGCTTCTACGACTACGGGGCCTGCGCCCAGAATCTGGGCAGCTGGGGTGTTTTCGCCCTGGGAGCCCAGTTCCTTTCCTATGGAAGCATCCCTCAGACCGATCAATTTGGAGCCGATGCCGGCAGCTTCAATCCCACCGACATGGCAATTTCTTTGGGGTATGCTCATGCTCTGGGTCGGGGGTCTGTGGGCTTTTCAGGGAAGTTTATTCAGTCCACGATCCTTACAAGTGCCCAAACCGAAGCCATGGACTTCGGGTTCCTGTCTCCCGGGTTCTGGGACAACAAGCTCAAGCTGGCACTCGTAGCCACCAACATCGGGGGACAAATCAAGTTTGAACAGGAAGGAGCAGACCTTCCCAAAACCGTCAAGGTAGGAGGCCGACTCAAACTTTTCCGTTCCTTTATTCTTTCCTTCGATGGGGTTGTTCCCAACTACAATGATCCCTATGTGGCCCTAGGAACGGAATACGGTTTACCTTTGTCTCCTGGCACACAAGTCGCATTCCGGGCTGGCTATAATACACGTACCTTGAACGATCTGGATGGGTTGACGAGCGTGTCCCTGGGCATGGGCCTGATCCTTTCCCGGATGTCCATAGATTACGCTTTCCTGCCTTTGGGATCTCTGGGCTACACCCACCGAATCAGCCTGTCTTGCCGGTGGGGAGAAATCACCCGCGAGCCGGTCCATCACAAAGAGCCTGAAGACCGTCTCTACATGAAGCAAAAACTCCACGATCAATTTATAGATGAATTTGAGAAGCAGGGAGGGAAACCGTGAGAACTCTGCGGAAGCTTCTCATGTCCCTGCTTTTGGTCGCGGCAGGCTCCTTTGCCAGCCGGTGCTTGGCAACCACCTATTACGTCTCTCCGAGTGGAAACGACAGTGCCAATGGCTTGTCCCAATCCACGCCCGTGAAGACATTCCACAACGCCTTCACCTCAAAGATGGCCGCGGGAGACGAATTGATCCTTTTGGATGGCACTTACTCCACCTCTGCAGGAACTGGATATATCAACTGGGCCGATTCAAGCGACGATCCAGCCTGTGTCAATGTATGCGACCAGCCACCCTCAGGAAGCAGCTCGTCCGCCATGACTTATGTACACGCATTGAATCCCGGAAACGTCACCGTGGACGGTGGAAGCCGCCAGGGTCTTTTCCTGGGGCGCTCCTTCCAGAAACAAAGCTTCATCAAGATACAGGGAATCACTTTCCAGGGGGGCGGAGCTCTCTACAACACGAGCAACGACATTATCAAGGACTGCGGCTTCCATTCAACCACCCAAACCGACACCGTCTTCGGCATCGGCACCAACGACGGCAACTGGGGAAACAGCTTTAATCTCATCGAAGACGACTGGATCTGGGGCCAGGAAAGAATCATGGCGAGCAATTACCGGGCGGAAAACAATGTCTGGCGGAGAATCATTATTCGCGGAGATGGCTGCAGCTCGGCGGCCTGTTCCGGAAGCGGCAATCCTAACGTCGGGTTTACAGTCTACAATTCCAGCCATACGTCTATTCAGAACATCATCGTTGTGAACCGTATCCTGGGAGGAGGATCTCCCTATGCGGATTTCGCGACGGCGCAGCATAACCCGGGAGGCAGCGTCGATACGGGTGCGGCTGAATATCTCTCTAACAATGAATGGCTCGGGTGCATGTCGCTGAACAGCGCGGATGCCGGATTCGAGTTTGAAGCGGACAATGCCGGAAGCAATGAGCCCACCATCCGCAATACCGTGGCCTGGGACACCGTCGGAGGGAATTTTGACATAGGGACCCAAGCCAACAACGTGATCCTTGAAAATATAACGGCAGGCCCCACCACGGCGAGCGGCGACGGCATACGCGTGGCGCCCGGCGTGCCCACAAGCGGAGCCCTCCTGGCCAATGTGATTGCCTATCAGTCAAACCGCTATGGGGTGAACAGTATTGTCACGCCTTCCTACTCCGATGTCTTTGGAGCAGCGTCCTCCGCCTATAACCAGACGACCTGTTCGGTGGGCTGTAAAACAACCAATCCCACCAGTGACGGGACGCCCGCGTCTGTGAAATATGTCGCGCGCATTGAGAGCGGATCCGCATTGAGCGGAACGGGGCTGGGAAGCGCCGACTACGGAGCCAACATCGTCAAAAGTTACGGAGTGGACGGGTCGTTTTACGGAAACGCTCAATTCGACACCTTGAGCACGAATACTCTATGGCCCTGGCCCAATGAGGCCCGCATCAAATCGGATATGTGCTCCGGGACTTCCCGGGGATTCTGCGGCTCTTCCTCATTGACTGAATATATTTGGACCTACCTTGGCAATTCAAACCCTTACGGAGGGGGAGGAGGAACGGCTCCGACCATCACCACTCAGCCCTCGAACCAGACAGTCACCGCAGGCCAGACAGCCACCTTCGTCCTGGTGGCAACCGGCACCCCCGCTCTCAGCTATCAGTGGTACAAAAACGGAGCGAGCATCGGCTCAGCCACCGCAACCAGCTATACAACTCCGGTAACAACTTCTCTGGACAATGGAACAAGCTTTTACTGCCAGGTCACCAATACCGCAGGAACCGTGTCGAGCAGCACGGCCACTCTCACCGTCGACTTCGCTCCTGCGATCACGACCCAGCCTTCCAATCAAACAGTAGCGGTCGGCCAGACGGCGACGTTTAGCCTTGTCGGAACGGGCAATCCCGCCCCCAGCTACCAGTGGTACAAAAACGGGGGCGAGCATCGGTTCTGCGACATCCTCGAGCTATACAACCCCCATCACGACTTCTCTGGATAGCGGAACAAGTTTCTACTGCCAGGTCACCAACTCGGTCGGCAGTCTCTCAAGCAGCACAGCCACCCTCACAGTCGACTTCCCTCCGGGGATCACCACTCAGCCCTCGAACCAGACAGTCACGGCAGGCCAAACGGCCACCTTCGTTTTGGTTGCAACCGGCACCCCCAATCTCAGCTATCAGTGGTATAAAAACGGGGCGAGCATCGGCTCAGCAACATCCTCAAGCTATACCACTCCGGTCACAGTCCCCCTGGACAATGGAACGAGCTTCTACTGCCAGGTCACCAACGCCGTCGGAATCGTCTCCAGCAGCACAGCCACTCTCACAGTCGACTTCGCTCCGGCGATCACGACCCAGCCTTCAAACCAAACCGTGGCGGTTGGCCAGACGGCGACGTTTAGTCTCGTCGCGACAGGCAATCCCGCCCCGGCTTATCAGTGGTACAAAAACGGGGCGAGCATCGGGTCAGCGACCGCCTCCAGCTACACGACTCCGGTAACAACCCTTCTGGATAGCGGAACGAGCTTCTACTGTCAGGTCAGCAATTCAGTCGGGAGCCTTTCGAGCAGTACGGCCACTTTGACAGTAAGTGCCGGCAGCGCTCCGACCATCACCACTCAACCCTCGAACCAGACAGTCACCGCAGGCCAGACCGCCACTTTTTCCCTGGTCGCGACGGGCGTCCCAGCTCCCAGCTACCAGTGGTATAAAAATGGGGCGAGCATCGGGTCAGCGACATCCTCGAGCTATACAACCCCCGTCACGACCTCTTTAGACAACGGAACAAGCTTCTACTGCCAGGTCAGCAACGTAGCTGGGAGCGTGTCCAGCAGCACGGCCACTCTCACGGTTGACTTCACTCCTGCGATCACGACCCAGCCCTCGAACCAGACAGTCACCGCAGGTCAGACGGCCACCTTCAGTCTCGTCGCAACGGGCAATCCCGCTCCCAGCTACCAGTGGTACAAAAATGGGGCAAGCATCGGGTCAGCGACATCCTCGAGCTATACAACCCCCGTCACGGTCCCTCTGGACGATGGAACCAAATTCTACTGCCAAGTCACTAATTCGGTGGGCACTCTGTCCAGCAGCACGGCCACTCTCACGGTTGACTTCGCCCCGGCCATCACCACTCAGCCTTCAAACCAAACGGTCAACCCCGGTCAAACCGCCACTTTCTCTCTGGTCGCAACAGGCAACCCTGCCCCGGCTTATCAGTGGTACAAAAACGGGGCGAGCATCGGGTCTGCGACCGCTTCCAGCTATACAACCCCGGCGACCACCCTCCTGGATAACGGAACAAGCTTCTACTGCGAGGTCGGCAATTCGGTGGGAAGCCTCTCCAGCAGCACAGCCACTTTGACAGTGAGCGCCGGCAGCGCTCCGGCCATCACCACTCAGCCGCTGCCTCAAAACGGCCTGTCCGGACAGACGGTCGCCTTCAGCGTGATGGCTTCCGGAAGCGGTCTGTCTTACCAATGGATGAGAAACGGAGCGACCATTTCCGGAGCCACTTCCAACAACTATACAAGCCCCACCTTGACCTGGGATGACAGCGGAGCCGGCTTTTCTTGCATGGTTTCCAACTCGCACGGGAGCGTCACTTCCGCCTCAGCGATCCTGACCATCGTCGGAGCGTGGGGAATAGTTTCTCCGGGGCAAGACTTCAATCTGGTCTTCCGTTATTTCTCCGGATCCAAAACAGCCTGGTTCAATCTCTCAATTCCGGCAGGGACTCTAGCCAAGCTCACAACGCTCACTCTGCTCTCGCCCAACAGCATTGATTTCTCTTCCCAGCCCGGGATCAGCATGAGGTCGACGGGAGCCGCCTTCACTGCGACCACGAACCCCGACTTGGAACCCTCCTCCGGCCGAAGCGTCACCTTCACGGTGGATCACATCTCAGGCCTCACCATGAGCGCCAGCGACAAGCTGACCTTGGCTTATCTCGACACCACCAGGAATTACTGGATAGAAATGCCGACCCAGACAAATTCCGACGGCACGCTGACCATCTCGTCTTCCCATTTGTCGACATTTGCGCTCATGGACTTGAGCCCGAGCGACAATCTGGACTCGGCGAGGGTCTTCCCGAATCCCTTCAGACCCTCCCAGGGACATACCCAAATCACATTTGCCAACCTGCCGGCCGGATGTCGAGTCAGAATTTATACTGTGGCGGGGGAAAAAGTGACGGAATTTAATGCAGACAATACAGGAATAGCCGTCTGGGACGGCAATAACAGTTCGGGGAATCATGCGGCCAGTGAAGTTTATTTCGCGCTGCTGGAAGGTAACGGACTGAAGAAAACGCTGAAAGTGGCCATACAAAGATGAAGAGAAGAACGGATTATCTTGGCCCTGATATCACGTAGCCGTCCCAACCCAACCGCAACAAATGATCGCGCCAATCGCCGTCCGCCAGAAAAGAAATGCTCTGGGAATGAAACAGGGAGAACCATACTGTTCTCTTAATAACCGCCACCTCTTGGAAACCTGCCTTGATAATTCCGCGCCAGCTGGCCTTATTCTCACGCAGCGTTCCGACCCACCCTCTCCGTCCGTTCTTGAGAGAAAACTCCTGAATAATCTGAGAAAGCACGTAAGGATAGATTGATTGACCCCGACACTCGGGCGCCGTGTAGCAATTATAGATCCAGCAATCTTCTCCGTGGAAGGCAGCTTTGTACCCCACTTCTTCGATATTCATCTGGGCGTAGCTGACCCAGGAGTAATGGACGCATCGATCACCCCGGAAAACCGTGTAGCATGCGTCTCCCGAGAGCTTCCTTTGCTGAAGCTGCGCATCGTCCCAATGACCGGCATCGCGCATGACCGCAGAAATAGGATCATGGCCCTGGGGAAACTCGCGACGAATCGCGAAACCCTGCTTGTTCGTGAGCGTCTGCCCGGGGCCTGTGATGCCCAGAATAACCACTTCCTGATGCTCGTAAACGGGCCGGAGCAAGCACCGTATTCTATTTATCATCTTTCTGAAAAAAGCGAGAATAGTCATAGTTAGCCGGCTTTCAGTATTCCTGATATTACATCCATTGATCCGAGAAAGAAAGGCGCTTTAAGCCGCCCCCAGGTACAGAGGAGTCCATTCTGTGAAAATGTTCTTTCGAAACCGGTTTCGGAGCGTTCCATGCTGACCCTTACCAGACTCAAATTGGGCTTGATTATTTTCATCTCCATGCTGGCCGGCCTCACCGCGGGCGGCATGTTGTTTTCCGATACCCAGCCGCGGTCTTTCATCTCCTTTAACCAATGCAAAGACTGCTGGCGGCCGGAAGATCTGGCGGGGCTCGTCGCCTCGGTGGGAATCCAGAAATTCCCGTCCCTGATCCCGTTCGTCGTCTACGAAACCGATAAAACCATTGTCGTCAGGCATCCGCTGCCGATGGGGCGTGTCCATTATGTCATCATTCCCAAAAGGGATATCAGGGACCTGACGGACATCTCCGGCCCCGACGTCTCCTACCTCCTCGATGCCTATAGCGTTGCAAAAAATATCATTGAAAAAGAAAAGCTGCGCAAGTACCGATTCTATACCAACGGCCCCGGCTATCAGGACATGACCTACCTGCATTTTCACCTCGTGGCAACCTGAAGAGGCTTTAGATCACATGAATAACCCGTTCTCCGGAAAAACCAAACCAAAATACCTGCCCTGGCTCCTCGTCACGGCAATCGCCGCCGGCCTGTGCGGGGGGGCCATTGCGCGGGCTGACGAACCGGATTCGACCTACATACTCTCCGGGGCCTGCTTGGGCAGTCCCGTAATGGGCGACAATGGCCTGGAAACCACCGATCCCTTCAGTGTCACAGATGCCAACGCGAAACTGGAAACCTCCATCCGGCCCTGCACGTTTGCCGAACAGGAATCCGGAATTGACATGGCAAAAGCCCAGGCCAGGGACCGCTCGGATTTAGAGTCGGGAGAAGTCGTTTTCTGGAATCTTGGACTCGACAGCGGAAATTCGATCAACCTCGTTCCTCAGAGATGCTCGGTTTTAAATAATAACGGGCAGGCCCGCAGCCTCCTGCTGCTCCGGACCATTATTGATACCTGGCACAAAGATCAGGTCAACGGCAATGAGCTGCTCAGCATCATCACTCTGGATGCGGCCGGCGCCCCTGAACGGCTTCTTCGTCAGTACATCACCAATATCAGCGATGGCGAGCCTTCTCGTTATATCGATATCGACAAGATCTGCGACAACGACGGGGACGGCTATGCGGAGATTATTCTTTCCGACCACCGCTACGACACCTCGGGCCTGTGGCTGCTGAAATTCCAAAAAGACTTTTCCTCCGTCGAAACCCAGTTCTTCCACAAGGGCAGCAAGCAATAACCGGCCACCGGTCTCTCCTTTCATCCCCGAGCACTGCGCTCCGCCTTTTTCTCGGTGCGGCCTTCGGTATCTTTTTGAGCGGGACGGTCGTCCTGTCTTTGATCTCCAGAATCCTCTCCGCTCAAGACAAAGCCAATCAAACGGAAGCCGTATCGCTGCGTCTCGATGAGACGGCGTCATCCTGGAACGACGCCGTCTTTAATGAACGGCTTCATGGAATTTCCCATTACTGGAAAAGACATCGCTATGCCCGGGCGTTCTGGCTGGGGGGACAAACGCTCAAAACCGCAGAAAGGCAATACGGCCCCTTCGATCTCCGCACGGCAAAAATAATACTCACGCTCGCGCGAATCCGCTCCAGTGACGGCCATCTCAAAGCATCCGAGGATCTCTACGGCCGGGCACTCGCAATTTTTCGCCGGGAGAAAAACCCGGGAGCCCTGGCTGGTACGCTGGACGAACTCGCTTCCCTTAAAGAAAAGGAGGGTCAGTACCCATCCGCCGAATCTCTTCTGCAGGAATCCCTGGCCATTGATCGAAAGACCTTAAAACCGGATGACGCCGATCTGTGGCTGGGCATCAATCACCTGGCCAACCTGTATGAAATGCAGCACCAGTATTCCAAGGCCGCTCCGCTTTTGAAGGAACTGGTCGCCTTCTATGAAAAAACCGGGCATCCGATGCTTGAAAACATGAAGGAACGTTATGCGTTTGCCAGAAAAAAATCTTAGCCTGTTTTAACGGATCTCCGACGGAGACATCTAGACAAAAACAGTCGGATATGCGATACTCTGTTCGGGGTTCCTCCCTCTCCCCCTGCCAATTCGGCGATGACAGCCAGATGGCAACGTAATATAAAAGTCCCACCGGTGTGACTACGAAGGCGAGAAAGAGTGGCCGCTCTTTTCTGGTTCCCTTACGGGATCCAGATTGAGTTCACAGATTGATTCGGTAGTCGCTGGGCTTTTCGTACAGGAGGAAAGCTTCATGAATGATGCGCTTCTGGAAAAACAGCTTGACGGGATCACAGGACAAAAAAGTGGCAAGCTTTTAGATGATGAAAAAGAAGTTCTGGACGTTTATAGAAAAGCCAAGCAGATGACGTTTGCGGATGTGTCCATCACGATCCAGGAAGGAAAAAGAGTAAAGCTCTGGCTGACTCAAAAAATGCACTGAATTTCTTTAGAAGTAAGACGTTTGCCGGTTGGCTGTTAACTCCCCAAGTGCCCCTAGACGCGTAGCTTTAGTCGACACGACAAAGTGAGACTGAAAGACAGTCTCACTTTTTTTGTTATTTAGATTTTAAGAGCCATCAGCACAGACGCAGCAGCAAGCAGTCAATGTCAAGCTCCAACGGAGGTGTGATCTCAGTGCAAAGCGATGCAAGGCTGTTCCAGGCAAGTAACGACAGTCAATTGATCCTAAACACGTCTCATCCCGCATGGAAGCTCGCTTCGAAGCGCGCTTTCGACGTCGTTTTATCAGCTCTGACTCTGCTCCTGGTTTCACCTTTAATGCTTTTCATTGCCGTTCTTCTCAAACTCGATTCGGAAGGCCCGGTTTTTTACAGCCAGCTTCGGGTCGGACAGAACAAGCGGCGCACGGATCAAGACAGACGCCAGGATGTTTCCGTCGGTGACCATCCGCACTATCCGGACAGACGCCGTGTTTCAGTTTACGGAGACCAGTCAAAGAATTTTTACTTTTATGACAGACGCAAAATCACGGTTCATGGAAAGCCTTTCAAGATCTATAAATTTCGCTCCATGTACACCAACGCCGAAGCCAACGGCAAGGCCGTGTGGTCAACGGACAATGACCCGAGGATCACCCGCTTTGGCTCATTCCTGAGAAAAAGCCATTTAGATGAAATACCCCAGCTGATCAATGTCCTCCGTGGAGACATGAGCTGGGTGGGACCGCGGCCCGAAAGGCCCGTCTTTGTGGGCGAGCTTTCCAAGCAAGTCCGGGGATACAAACGGCGACTGGTCTTGAAACCCGGCCTGACCGGCCCGGCTCAGATCTGCCTCAAGCCGGACGCACACATCGACGATGTCAGAAAAAAAGTCAGGTACGACTGGCATTACGTCAAGAACGTTTCTCTCCGCAAGGACATCACCATTATCCTGGGAACCGTCCCGTTTGTTTTTGGCGTCCGCGCAGATCAAATGCGGAAGCTGAACCGGGCCCGATTCATCAACAACAAGATTACAACTTTGAAAAAATTCTCCGCATCGGTCTCGGGCGCGATAACAACCCTCTTGTCGCCCAACCAAGAACGTAACTCTGATTAATACGGGAGAGAACTTCCTCTCTCGCTATTCGAATCTTCCGTCGTCTCCTGACGCTGACTCGCTGTTCATGAAAACGGTTCATTGCACCCACCTGCCGCCCAGTGGCGGCAGAACTCTGGCCTACCGCTTCTTCTAGAATACAGGGGGAACTCAAGATGTGCGGCATTGTCGGTTATATCGGCGACCAAAGCGCGGCCCCTCTCTTACTTGAGGGTCTCCGCCGCCTCGAATACCGGGGTTACGACTCGGCCGGAGTCGCCGTGTTCAATGGGGAATCCATTGAGCTTCGCCGAAGCCTGGGAAAAATTCTCTCGCTCGAACAACTGCTCAAAAAAAGCCCGGTCCGGGGCTCCGCAGGGATCGGCCACACGCGCTGGGCCACGCACGGCAAACCTTCCGAAAAGAACGCCCATCCCCATTTCTGCTGCCGTGGCCGGATTGCAGTCGTCCATAACGGCATCGTGGAAAATTACGCGGCGCTTAAATCAGACTTGATGGCCAAGGGCCACCGCTTTCAATCCGAGACAGACACCGAAGTCATCGCCCACCTCATCGAAGACAATGACCGGGGAAACCTGATGGAAGCCGTGCGCCAGGCCATCAAAAACATCCAGGGGTCCTATGCGATCGGCGTCATTTCCGCCGACCATCCCGAACGCTTCATTGCCGTCAGGAAAGACTCGCCTCTGGTATTGGGGCTCGGAAAGGAGGAAATGTTCCTCGCCTCCGACATCCCGCCCCTTCTGCCCCACACGCGTCAAATCATTTTTCTTGAGGACGGCGACATTGCCGAACTGACAAAACAGCAGGTGAGCGTATTTGATTCCACCGGCGCTCCCGTCGTCCGCCTGCCCCAGACAATCGCCTGGGACGTGTCCCAGGCGGAGAAGGCCGGCTACCCGCACTTTATGCTGAAGGAAATCTTTGAGCAGCCGGAGACACTCCGCAATTTCCTGAAAGGAAAGTTTTCGATCGAACGGGAATGCATCGACCTGGATGATGCCATCACCCCTCGGGCAATCCGGGCGATTTCAAGAATCTGCCTGGTGGGATGCGGAACCTCCTATCATGCAGCCCTTGTGGCCCGTTTCTGGTTTCAGGAAATTGCCGGTCTCCCCTGCGATGTGGAAGTGGCCAGTGAATATCGATACTGCCGGTCCGCCAAGGAGCCGGGCACGCTCATCGTGGCCATCACTCAATCAGGGGAAACAGCCGATACGATGGCCGCCCTTCGCGAATCAAAGCTGAAAGGCCTGCTCACCATGGCTGTTTGCAATGTTGTGGGATCCACCGCCACACGGGAAGCCGCCCACACGCTCTACACTCAGTGCGGCCCCGAAATCGGCGTCGCTTCGACCAAAGCCTTCACCGGCCAGCTGGCCGCGCTTCTCCTTCTGGCCCTCTATGCGGCCCAGCGGCGGGGCCGGATCTCCTGGGCCGCTCTTCGTCCGCTTCTCGATGCGCTCTCAAATCTGCCAGACGCACTCCGCGCAGCGCTTTCTCGGAATGAAGAGGTGAAATCGGTGGCAAAAGTACTCGCCACCGCCAATAGCTTCATATATCTGGGACGGCACCTGAATTATCCCATCGCTCTGGAAGGCGCGCTCAAGATGAAGGAAATCACCTATCTGCACGCGGAAGGGTATCCGGCGGGTGAGATGAAGCATGGCCCCATCGCTCTGGTGGATGAGAAACTTCCTGTCATTTGCGTGGCGACAGCCTCTCCCATCCAGCAAAAAATGGTGTCGAACATGGAAGAGGTGAAAGCGCGCGGCGGACGCGTCATCGCTGTCGTCACTCAAGGCGACGAGAATGTCAAAGCCAAGGCCGATTGGACCCTGAGCGTCCCTGACGTCCATGAATATTTGTCGCCCATCGTCTCGATCGTTCCGCTCCAGCTCCTGGCTTACCATGTGGCGGTTTTGCGCGGGCGGGAAGTTGATCAGCCACGGAATCTCGCCAAGAGCGTGACTGTAGAATGAGCCTCTCGCCCTTCAACGACTGGTCCGGTGCCGTTCAAAATCCATCCCATTCAAGGAATCACCCATGAATTCAACGTCCGGAAAAACGGTTCATAAAAATGGAAAATCGGCCGCCGAGCGAACCCTTTCAGTCGTCTCCGCGGAAGCCGCCCTGCGTGAAAAAATAAAAACCGGCCGGGCGCAGATCGGCGTTTTGGGAATGGGGTATGTGGGCCTGCCCCTGGCGCTGGGTTTCGGGAAGGCGGGATTTCCGGTCACCGGCTTTGATGTGGACGCGTCAAAAGTACGTTCACTTGTTTCCGGTCATTCCTATGTCGGCGATATTTCCGATAGCCAGCTGGGTTCCGTGATCAGCTCCAAATGCTTCACGGCCACGACCGATTTCAAACGGCTCTCCGCCATGGATGCCGTGATCATCTGCGTTCCCACCCCATTGAACAAGACCAAGGATCCCGATGTCACCTTTATCGCCAAGGCTTCGGAAGCAACCGCCAAGACACTCCATCGCAATCAACTCGTGATCCTGGAAAGTACGACTTATCCGGGAACCACGCAGGAACTGATGCTGCCGATGCTGGAAGCCGGCGGTCTGAAGGTGGGAAAAGACTTCTTTCTGGCATTTTCACCGGAACGAACCGACCCGGGAAACAAACACTACACTCTGACCAATACCCCCAAGGTGGTGGGGGGAACCACGGCCGCCTGCCGGGATTTGGCGGTGTGCCTGTACGAACGCGTCGTCAAGCATGTGGTGCCAGTCTCCTCGACACAAGCCGCCGAAATGGTAAAGCTTCTTGAAAATACATTCAGGGCTGTCAACATCGGCCTCGTTAACGAAATTGCGATGATCTGCGATCGGTTGGAATTAAATGTTTGGGAGATTATCGAGGCCGCCTCCACCAAACCGTATGGCTACATGCCCTTCTACCCGGGACCGGGTCTGGGAGGCCACTGCATTCCCATCGATCCTCACTACCTGTCCTGGAAAATGAAAATGTTTAACTTCTCGGCGAGATTTATTGAACTGGCGGGGGAAATCAACTCACACATGCCGGATTTCGTCCTTCACAAAATCACGTCCGCTCTGAACAAGCGAAAAAAATCCGTCAATGATTCAAACGTACTTCTTCTGGGAATCGCCTACAAACCCAATGTCTCAGACACCCGGGAATCGCCTGCGCTCGACCTGTTTCAGCTCCTGCGGGAGCAGGGCGCCAATGTTTCATTCCATGATCCATGGGTGAAGAAAGTGGAGATAGGGGGGAAGGTGTTCGAAGGAAAGACCTACTCGGCCGGCCTCCTGAAATCGATGGACGCCGTCGTTATTACCACCTCACATGACGCTTTTGACCCGGATGACATCGTTAAGAATTCACCCCTGATCATCGACGCCCGAAACCTCACGCGAGGCATCAAAACCGCCAACATCGTCCGTCTCTAAGACGGCCTGCTTTCGCTTCCGGCCGTCTCGGAGAACGGACAGGAAAAGCTTATTCGAACTTGGTTCCGGTCATCTTCTCGAAATGCGCCTTGTCGAGTCTCAAAGTGACAAGACATCCGTCATCGTTGGTCCACTCCGTCTTCACAATCTCAGCAGCCTTGATCACATCGTTGATGTTGGTCGTGAGCTTGGAATCTGTCTCCATTGCTTTCTCCACCACCATGCCGCCCTCAAGCCTCAATCCCTTGATGACTGAAAGCATTTCATACTGAGACTGGACGATCGCAGCATCCCGCGAAGTCGCCCGCCGCTGCGTGGTGTTGGTCATTTTCGCATCGGCAGCACCGAT
>Ga0206815_1049_pt1 | contig 34541 bp, 28 predicted proteins | sample Alteio_BWOrgCont_91_FD_152864 | JGI IMG/M metagenome (GOLD analysis project Ga0206815, IMG submission 152864) | Enriched cells from forest soil in Barre Woods Harvard Forest LTER site, Petersham, Massachusetts, United States -... | ecosystem: Environmental > Terrestrial > Soil > Temperate forest >...
GTGCATAGACTTCGCTAGACAAATGCGCGCAGAAGGTTTTTCAGGACGACGAAACTATAAGGAATACATCATGCGTATTGAATACGATGTAAAATTAGATTTTAAAGACGTTTTAATCAGACCCAAGCGCAGTATCTTACAATCGCGATCTGAAGTATCGTTAGAGCGCGAATTTCGTTTTAAGCATTCAGGTGTGAAATGGAAAGGTATTCCTGTTATTGCAGCGAATATGGATCACACTGGCACACTGGCGATGGCGCGTGCCTTAGCTGAACATCAATTAATGACAGCGTTAGATAAATTTATTTCGTTGGAAGATTGGGTGCGATTTGCAAAAGATCATCCTGACGCGTTGTCTTCTTGCTTTGCATCCATTGGTATTAGTGAGCAGGATTTTGATAAGCTGGCTGAACTATCCAAAGTCGTGAATTTTTCTTATATCTGTTTAGACGCAGCAAATGGTTACACTGAAAAATATGTGGAATTCTTAGCGCGGTTGCGTAAAGCGTATCCCGGAAAAGTGATCATGGCAGGAAACGTGGTGACCGGTGAAATGGTTGAAGAATTAATTCTTTCGGGTGCTGATGTTGTAAAAATTGGCATTGGTCCAGGTTCTGTTTGTACAACGCGCGAAAAAACCGGCGTTGGCTATCCACAATTGTCAGCGATTATCGAATGTGCTGATGCTGCGCATGGCTTGGGCGGGCATGTCGTTGCGGATGGTGGTTGTGTCACACCGGGTGATGTCGCGAAAGCATTTGCTGCCGGTGCTGACTTTGTGATGTTAGGTGGTATGTTTGCGGGTCATGATGAATGCTCTGGTGATGTTATCGAAGAAAGTGGCCGTCGCTTCAAACGTTTTTACGGCATGAGTTCAAAAGAAGCGATGGAAAAACATCATGGTGCTGTTGCAGAGTATCGTGCTAGCGAAGGTCGTTCTGTGAATGTGCCTTATCGTGGTCCTGTTAAAGATACTATTTTAGATATTTTGGGCGGTGTGCGTTCTACTTGTACTTATGTTGGTGCACAACGTTTGAAAGAGTTATCAAAGCGCACAACATTTATCCGCGTGACTAAACAGCTCAACGAAATTTTTGTGCCTTATCAAACCAGCACAAACAAATAGAAAATCGCTTGACGGCAATGGAGAGATCCATTACATTGCCGTCTCTTCTTTTATCTCATCACTATTTATCCCCATTTATTGAATCGTCTATACGATTGCTATATCATACCGATTCTTTTTTACTCGGAAGAAACAAATTTTAACCAGGAAGATGTGGATAAAAAACAGCACAGTGATCATAAAAGTTTACAACAAGAATACAGGTTATAGGAGTTAGATCATGTTTAAAAAATTATTAATTGCAAGCGCAGTATTGGCCATCACAAGCAATGTTGCTTTGGCTAACGGCGGCGCGCCTTATGTCGGTCTTGGTACGGGCGTTATTGCTAACACAGCTAGCACCACAAGTTACAGAGGCGTACCCGGCATCTTATTTGTGGGTTACGGCGCAGGCATGGGTCAAGGCCTTTATCTTGGCGGTGAAGTTTTTGGAACGCTTGGTGCCATTACTGCTAAAGACAATGGGTTAAAATCCACTTATAACTATGGCATTAGCTTTATTCCAGGATTGATGATTAGCGATCATACGATGGGTTTTGCACGTTTAGGTTTAGCACGTACCCACTTTACACCGAAAGGTAATATAAAAAGTACTACCGCGAGCGGTGTGCAAGTCGGTTTAGGTTTGCAAACTAGCTTGACTCAAAATTGGGATTTACGTGGTGAGTATACTTATACCGCAAGCAAAAATATTAGCGGATTAGGTCGTCCAAGCACAGATGCAGCGACAGGTAGTTTAGTTTATAAGTTTGATTAACACGAAGATACCCATCTAGTACTACACCGAGCCGCGCGCGGCTCGGTAGTGCATTCAAGCTTGCATTGCTAATATAGTGTTATTCTTATATGATTTCTGTTTGTTTGAGTTGTATAACTCGCGGAATAATGGGAGAAGAGGATGTTAAAGAAATTATTAAGCGCTATGTTAAGCGCAGCACTGTTGATGAGCGCAAGCACCTCATTTGCGCAACCAGGCGTATATCTGGGCGCAGCACTGGGTGCGAATCAAGGCTCTTGGAGCGTGCGAGATAACAAAGGTAACAATTATGGTTTCGGTACTCGAGGTGCTATTGGCACATTGCTTGCGGGTTATGCATTTAATGCAGACCATTTTTATTTGGGTGTAGAAGGTTTTGCTACTGAAGCGAGTAATAAAAGTGGCACCAAGGCCATCAGTAACACAGTAACACGCTACATAAGACAAACGTATAGCTATGGTTTAGGTGTGCTGCCAGGATTTATCATCAATGATGGCGCCATTGTTTTTGCCCGTGTCGGCGCTGTGCGCAGTCATTTCCAAGTTCGTGACAGTTCGCCGAGTTTAACTGTTAGTAATGCGCCTACACAAACAGGTGCGCAAGTCGGTGCAGGTATTCAAATGGCGATTTCACAGGGTTTTGATTTACGCGGTGAATACGTTTATTCAACATATAATAGCTATAGCAATACCAATGGTCGTTTTACCCCGCGCGACAGTCAAGTTAATTTAGGCGTTATTTATCGATTAGGTTGAGTAGCTTGCTTACCCAGATGGCTACTATGCTATTTGGGTTTTCTTTATATTCTTGTTGGAGGTTGGCATGAAGGGAATCAATCGTTTAACACTGGGTGTATCAAGTATCGCTCTGTTCATGATGAGCCATCTGGTTAATGCGGCGATGCCAGTGCCATTTGGATGGTATTTGGAAGGCAATCTTGGCAAATCTTACACAAATAAAATATTTCCGGGTCGTGTCCAAAATACCGGACTTGGTTGGAATGTGAATGGCGGCTATAAGTTCACGCAATACGTTGCTGTGGATGTTGGCTTGACGCGTTATGCGCAGGCGCGTGTGCAGACTTTTCAGGGTACAACGGTTGCGACAGATTCGCATTATTCTTATGACATCGCTGGCAAATTCATATTACCTCTTGCTCATAGTGGCGCAGAGATATTTGGTAAATTAGGCATTGCGCGTATTAATTCATATACGTCTTTGACAAACCAAGGCGCTGCACAAGCACAAGGGTTTGTTTTCAATACGGGTGTGCATAGCTCTAGTGGCGCTTATTTTGGCGCAGGTGCGGATTTTGCGGTGACGCCAAATATTTTGACCAATGTACAATGGATGCGTGTAACAGGTAGTCGTGCAACGGGGCGTGCGGATTTGGCGTCTGCGGGCTTGTCTTATATTTTTTAAAAGTAGTCCGTATTTCTGAGCTATCCCCACGAATTTTTCATTCCCCAGTCAATTGCTCTTAGGGCGGTTTCAACACTGATGGGGAATGAAAAATTCGCGGGGATAGCTCAGGGCGAAGCGCAATCCGGGCTACGAAAAAATTTTTGTTAACCAGTCTGCCATATCGCGAATTTCTTTTTCATTTACACTGTGAGCCATCTGATAACTATGCCAAGAGGTTGCTAATCCCAGACGGTTTAATGTGTCACAGCTTTCTAATCCTATGGTGTAAGGAATAATGGGATCTTGTGTGCCATGGGCTACAAAAATAGGTGTGGTTTGATTTGCTGGGTGTATTTCTGGTTTTGATGTAGGCAGGTAGCCAGATAATGCCATAATTCCAGCCAATTTATGCGGAAACGCTAATCCTGTCATTAATGCAATCACAGCGCCTTGTGAAAAACCAGCGAGAATAATTTTTTCAGAAGGAATGCCGCGTTCATTTTCTCGCGCAATCAACTTCTTTAATTCATCGATTGATTCAGTCATGCCATTCATATCAACACGCTGATGAATATCCATTGAGGTAATGTCATACCATGCCGGCATAATATAACCATTATTGATAGTTACGGCTTTTAATGGTGCATTTGGGAAAACAAATCGGAGAGGTTTAGATGAAGGTAAATGTAATTCAGGCACAATGGGTGCAAAATCATTACCATCGGCTCCCAAGCCATGGAGTAAAATAACGGTGCCGATGGGTGACATAGAAGGATTAATTTCAATGGTGGACAATAAATTATTCGTTGATGTCATTATAAATACCTAAAAAATAGTTATCTTTCTTATAGCTCTTGCTTAGCGGAATGGGAAATAGTAATCTTTACCAATAAATTCGCAAGTTAATTCATGGATGTCTGTAGTTCGTCAAATAAACTAGAGACAAAAAACCAACTTTTTGGTGGTGAAAAAGGAATAAGATGATGAAGAAGCACATTAAGTCGACCGCAGGCGTTACCCTCTTAGAAATCATGTTGGTGTTGGCAATCGCATCCATGGTTATTGTTATGTCCATTCGTTACTATCAGAATGCAACCAACGCTAACAATACGAATGCTATTTTGTCTGAAATTCAGAATATTACTGCAGCGGCTGATGGTTTAGCGCAAGGTACCGGCACTTATTCAGCGGCATCCAATGCTTCTGTAGCAACAGTGGCTGGTTCCACAAACATGGTGACACCGTATGGTGCAGCGAGCACAATTTCGATCGGAACAGCGAGTGGTTCAACTTATGCCGTGACAGTAAGCGCCATTCCCATTTCGGTTTGTATTTCGCTATCAGCGAAGCTGAAATCTAACACGAAATTTACTTCGCCAACCTGCGCAGCGAAGTCCGGTACAGGTAACACTTCCTTGACCTATACTTACAACGCATCGAGCTGATATTGTAAAAATAAAAAACCATGGCACATGCCATGGTTTTTTTTCGCCTAGCGTTTTATTTTGTTGTGATGAATTGGCATGTTTGTAAGCTAATGCGGCATTGCAAAATATTCTTGTTTAGTTTGTGCCAGGCGAGCGATGTTGTATCAGCGGTGAGATTTTCTTTGGTAAGAAAAACCCCCAGGTAAGTATTATCTTTTTTATCGTCGCCGTTATAGTAGCAATGTGCTTCGCCTTCCGGTGCGTCTTTCATCCATTCGGCTAACGCGAAATTTTGGACGTTATTTTTGAAGTAGGCTAATGCAGATGGAGATATGAGTGAGCCACTATCTAGATTCAATGGTTGCCAGCCGTGCCAAAAGCCGGCTTTAATTTCAGCAATAGTTGGGCAAGGTTCTGCAAAGCTAGTCGTCGCAGTCAATAATAGACCGATAAAAAATAATTTTTTAAACATGATTTGTTTCCTGTAATTGAGAATTTTGATTTTTAAATGGGGGGAGGGAACTGTAGGGTGGACAAAGCGCAGCGTGTCTACCGAATAATGGTGGACACGCTGCGCTTTGTCCACCTTGCGATTTATTCAACAGATATTGGCAGGAGGCGCAATCTTGCGCCAAATCACCAATCTAGTCAATCAGCTTTTTAAGCTAGTTTTGCTGCTGCGCGCAACATATCCGCTTTATCCGTTTTTTCCCAGCCGACATGTAAATCTTCCCGACCAAAGTGACCATAACTCGCCGTTGGTAAATAGATTGGATGAAGCAAATCGAGCATTTTAATGATGCCATAGGGCCGAAGATCAAAGTGTTCTCGAATTAATTGGATGATGAGACTATCTGCAATTTTCCCCGTGCCGAAAGTTTCAACATGAATGGCAATAGGTGCCGCTACGCCAATTGCATAAGAAATCTGAATTTCACAGCGTTCAGCAATGCCTGCGGCGACAATATTTTTTGCAACATAGCGACCCGCGTAAGCGCCGGAGCGATCCACTTTCGAAGGGTCTTTGCCAGAAAAACAACCGCCACCATGTCTTGCCATGCCGCCATAGGAGTCAACAATAATTTTTCGCCCAGTTAAGCCGCAATCACTTAATGGCCCGCCAATGACAAAACGACCTGTGGGGTTAACAAAAAAACGGGTGTTTTTTGTTAGATAATGATCGGGAATAGTAGGCTTAATAATTTCTTCAACCACGGCTTCAACAAGGTCATGTTGCGCGATATCAGGATCATGTTGGGTGGATAACACAACGGCATCAACGCTGGTTGGTTTGCCATTGACATAATGAAATGTAATTTGGCTTTTTGCATCGGGGCGCAGCCAAGGCAGTTTTTTTGTTTTGCGAAGTTTGGCTTGTTGCATCATGAGTCGATGAGCATATGTAATCGGTGCCGGCATTAGCACTTCTGTTTCATTGCTTGCATAACCAAACATTAAGCCTTGATCGCCAGCGCCTTGATCTTCTTTTTGGCTTCTGTCGACACCTTGAGCAATATCGGGTGATTGCTTACCAATTGCTGACATGACGGCACAGGATTGCCAGTCAAACCCCATCTCGGAGCTGTTATAGCCAATTTGTTTGATCACATCGCGGGTAATATGGTCAACGTCAACCCAGGCGGAGGTGGTAATTTCACCACCGACTAATACCATACCTGTTTTAACAAATGTTTCACAGGCAACACGCGCATGGGGATCCTTCGTTAAAATCGCATCAAGAATTGCATCGGAAACTTGATCGGCAATTTTATCGGGATGACCCTCAGAAACAGATTCTGAAGTAAAAAGAAAATCATTTTCCATGGGATTTTTTATCCTTCAGCCGTGTGGGTGGTTATTTTATGCCACAAAAGGTATGTGATATGGCGCAGATAATCAAACGAGATTTTGACATTGAGTTTGCTCGTGCCTTGTTGGCGTTGCGAAAAATAAATAGGGATTTCGCGAATGTGGTGACAATGACATTTAATAATGATTTCTAAACCAATTTTCCAGCCAATAGGCTTTAATGTGTCACCCGCTAATAATGTTTGTTTGCGAATAGCTAAGAAGCCTGATAAGGGATCTTTGACAGGGATACGCAAAAAGAATTGTGCAATCCATGCGGCGAGTTTAGAGGTAAAAACGCGTGTAATAGGCCAGCTTGGATCTGTGCTACCGCCAGGAATATAACGCGAACCAATGACAGCATCCACTGTCGGATCGTTTAAAATCGTTAACATGTCGGGAATTTTTTCGGGAGGGTGGCTTAGGTCGGCATCCATTGTAATTAAAATAGGATATTGTGCAGCATCATAGCCATCAAGAATGGATTGGCTTAAATCCCGTTTTTTGCCATGCCGAGTAAGCAGTTTTAGCCAAGGGTATTGTATAGAGAGCTGTTTAGCAACAGCGAGTGTATTGTCTTGGCTGTTGTCATCCGCAAGGATGACTTCGAAATCACGTGAGCCAAAATTAACCTGCGCAATACGCTTTACTAAATTCGGAAGATTGTTGGCTTCATGATAAGTTGGAATGATGATAGAAAATCCATCGTTACTCACGATGTGCATTGTTAATCCCTTAATTTATTTACCCTACACCTTACATTGAAATTTCTTCGTACATTATCGCATATATATTGCAAACACAATTCTTGATTGTTTGTCGCTTGCTAGTTGCAAGTTGATCAGGCAATCTACAGGATGTTTTGTCAGCGAGGTGTGCATGAGTTTAGTGCAGGTGAAAAACATTTTTTGGCGTTGCCTAAAAAACGTAGCGTTCTTTCTTGTGTTATGGGGCGTGGTACTTGCTGTTAACTTTCCTGTTATATCGTTTGATATGATGTATTTTGAGCAACCCGTGCTTTACTTGGTGAATCAAAAAATAACGTCATTGCATGATTTGCTGAATGTCTATTTGCATCCTATGATGCTTGATGTGCTCTCCATCCCATTTTTTCGACCGTCTGGGCATTTTCTTGTGTATCAAGTTATCACGTTGTTTTTAGATTGGCATAACACACGTGGTTTTTTAGTTGTTAATTTCTTTTTCCTCGCATTAGCTTGCTGCATGATAATAAAAGTATATCGTTTATTGTTTCCTCGATATGTTGTGGGAGGTTATATTGCGTGTGGAATTTATTTAATGCATCCAGCGTTAATGTTGTCACGACTTTCGCCTATGCATTTTGAATTTGCAAGCGTGTTCTTTTTTCTAGTAGGCTTGTATTATTTTATCTTATTCTGCCAAAAAAATTCGCTTGGTTTGAATAACGTACATCAACAAAAATTGCAGCATCACGCATTACTTTTATTGAGTATTTTGTCTTATTTTATTGCCACCACTTTTAAAGAAGTGACAATTATATTAGGGCCTATTGTGGTGATGTATTTATTAATTTCACTTTACAATAAGCAAAAATTTTCTGCTTATTTTTGCATGCTCTATCGCCATCGTGAAATGGCTGGTCTTATTGTTCTTTATGGCGTCGTTTCAATCACTATCGCGCTGTATTTTATGTTGATGTGGCCGACATTAACACATCCATTGCAAAATCATGGGATCATAGCTGCAATGCCAACGGTATTAAATAAATTACTTAAAACAGTATTTGCGTTGCCCTCTACTGTTTTTACCGGTGCTTCTTTTGATGTGAAATCGTTACTCTGGGAAGTTGTTATTTTTCCCCCGCTGGTCCAGAAAGCGTGTTGGTTGTTGGACAGTTTATTATTGGTAAGTGGTTGTTTACTTTATATCAAACACAGTCAATCGACAGTGGATCGAACTTATAAAAAATCTTTTCTGTTTTTGGGGGTGGCGGCTGTATTGAGTCTCATTCTGCCAGTTACTTGGAGTCATGCGATGCCCTGGCATTTAGCGCTGAGCTTGGTTTTTGTTAGCATGGCGATGGGGTTTTGTGTTGAATATGTCTGTTGTCGTCTAATGCCAAATAGTATGTGGGTTACTGTTGTCGGCAGTATTGTTGCTTTGGCGTTAGGTTTAATGACGATTACGGTGATGAATGCTAATATTCAATTCATCAAACAGACAAAGGCGTTTTTTGCTTTGCAGCTCGATCGCAATGCGGTATTACATCCACCTGCTATTAAAAGCCAATTAAATGCGGACAGTGTTCTTGTAGTTGAGGATAGCAGCGTACACAGTGATTATCATCTTGGCGATAGTATTTATCCTGTAGAGTTGTACGGATCTGTCGATATTCATCGATTGCTGCCAGTGCGAGGGTTTTATGAGTTTCCTTTTGTTTATGGCGGTACATTATTCCGGTGGGCTTATTTGATGCCTGCATTGCAAGAACAGGTCTATCCATTCCAGGTTGAACAAATGCAAACAGTATCCGACACAATACTTTATTTATGGTTGCAGCATGATAAAAATATTTTTTGTTTGGGTTACGATAAAAAAGCAGAGTGGGTTGATCGTACAACTGCCTTTAAAAAAAATTTGTTGCTCGAAAAAATAAGACGCCATTTAACAGTCAATCGATATTATACGACGCCAGCTTCAGTCAGTAATAATGCCAATGTTATTGCAAAAATGAAAACAGTAGTCAATGTGGAGTCTTGTGAGTTTGTATGCGATAAAACGCAACAGTGCAAAGGATTTATTTATGAACCTAAATTAAATGGTTTATTTGCAAGTTGTTATTTTTATGGGATTGAACGCAAAGAAGGCGTAAATAAAGCATGTCAATCTTGTCATAATTTTATTAAAACTCAGGCGATCGTTTAGTGTTTGGCTCTGATGTTGAGGATTGATGGGATGAATAAGTATGTGATTGGAAAAAATATAGCATTGCTATTGACGATACTGATGCTTGTATGGGTTGTTAATTTGCCGATATTTCACTCCGGCATGTTGTATATTGAGCAGCCGACAATTTATTTGGCTAATAGCCATATTCATTCTTGGCATGATTTTTTAAATGTGTATTTACAACCAAAGTTGCTTGATCCGGCCGTGCCATTTTTTCGGCCATCGGGTCATTTTTTAATTTATCAAATTATAATGCCGCTATTGGGTTGGCATAATGCAACAGGGATGTTGCTAATCAATTTTGCCTTTCTAGCATTGATAGGCTTTTTCATGATAAAGCTGTATCGATTATTATTTTCAGGGTTCGTCATGGGCGGCTATATTGCATTTGCCGTGTACCTGATGCAGCCAGCTTTGTTCGTCTCGCGTCTGACAGTCATGCATTTTGAATTTGCTTATGTGTTATTTTTAGTAACCAGTTGGTATTGCTTCGCACTTTTTTGCAAAAAAAATCATTTATTAGAGGATGCTACGTATTATTCCTGTGGCATCCGAAAAATTAAATTTCATGATATGCACTATGTTTTGTTAGCGATGGTTTTTTTTGTGATTGCCGCAACATTTAAAGAACCTGCGGTTATGTTGGGGTTAGTGTTAATCAGTTATTTATGCATTGCTTTGTATGATCGTCAGCCGCTGTTAAAGTTATTGAGTGATATACTACGTAACAAAGCGTTGCTGCAAATTATTTTGTTAATTCTATTTACCACGATTGTTTTGCTTATTTATCTCACGTTACCTTGGCCAAGTATTTCTCATCCTGATCGTCATGCGATACAGCTGATTGAAATATGGGGAGCGCTAAAAGAATGGGTGCGTATTGTATTTAGTCTTAATCCATCTGTTATTTCAGAGAGTGGGTTGTATGCAGAGGGTTTGGTATTAAGGCACATGACTATTCCTTTTGCGGTGCAGGTTGTTAACTGGATATTGTTGAGTTCCCTAATAGCCACTATCTTTTTAGTCTGTAAAAGCAAAACAAATAGAAAAATATTTTTTTATCGAAAATCGTTACTGTTGTTAAGTTTAGCGTGCATTATTTTTTTGATTTTGCCGCTAGGGTGGGCGGCGGGGTTGCCATGGCATTTTAGTTTATTCTTGTTGTGCTTTAGTTTGATGCTGGGTTTTGGTGTTGAGTATATTATTCGATTATTTCTGCATCACACTGCTTCGGCTACAGTTTTAAGCGTTGTCATGGCGAGTATGATTGCATTGTTAACAGTGTCAGTGAATCAAGAAAATCTTCATTATATTGCTTCTCAAACAGAGGGATTTGTCTACGCATTGAATCAACATGCTGTTATGCAGCCACCCGCCATTCAAGCACAATTAAATACAAAGAGTGTGGTGCTTGTCGAAGATAGCTTAAGTGTCGGCGACTATGGACTTGGGAATGGTGCGTATCCATTATTCATATTGTCGAATGCCGAATACGAAAAATTACATTCTCTGCAGCGTTATCAGTTTATACAATATCAACCACGGTATAATGGTACATTATTTCGTTTAGCTTATTTGCGACCGCATTTACAGGAAGAAATTTTCCCATTTCAGATTCAAAATATGAAAGCGGTTGCTAGCGAAGAGATTTATAGTTGGTTGGCGCAGAATGAAAATATTTTTTGTTTGGGCTATGATAAATCAGGTGATTGGTCTGACCGCACTGTTGCATTCAAACAAAAACTCCAGACCGAAAAAAAACGCCGCCAATTAATCGTCAATCCATATCGAGAGATTGCCACAACCGCAATGTTTGGCAAGGCGCTCTATACAAAAATATTTTCTGCAGTCCCTGATGTGACGCTTTGCCGATTTCAGTGTGATCAAGATAATCGTTGTAAGGGATTTCTTTACATGCATGCAGAGGCTGTCGGTAAATTTAAGCCACGTTGTGATTTTTATCGGTCTTTTGACGTGAAAACAGCCAAGGCATGTTCGGTCTGTGAAGTGCATATAAAAACCAATACAGTTGCATAGGGACTACGCATGAAAAATTGGTAGCTCTTCGTGAACGGGCACGTTTACGATTATTAAAGCGTACTTGTCAGTATTCATGGCCTTGGCGGTATCTTTATCCACCCTACCCTTCACGACGAATTTCAGGTAAGATTCGGGAATTTTGTGGATACTGGTCGTGTTTTTAGGAGAAGCTATGCCTGGTCGTCGAGAGCTTGCCAATGCAATTCGTGCATTAAGTATGGATGCCGTACAGAAAGCCAATTCCGGACATCCGGGAATGCCGATGGGTATGGCGGATATTGCCGAGGTATTATGGAATGATTTCTTGCAGCATAATCCTAAAGACCCCCATTGGCTAAATCGTGATCGTTTTATTTTATCAAATGGACACGGTTGCATGCTGCATTATGCGTTGCTGCATCTGGCGGGCTATGACTTAACGATGGATGATATTAAGAATTTCCGTCAATTGCACTCTAAAACACCCGGCCATCCTGAGTTTGGGGATACCCCGGGTGTTGAAACAACCACGGGTCCATTAGGTCAAGGATTAGCTAACGCAGTGGGCATGGCAATGACGGAAGCACACTTAGCCAAGCAATTTAATCGTGACAACTTCCCTATTATTGATCATTTTACCTATGTGTTTGTGGGAGATGGTTGCTTGATGGAAGGTATTTCCCATGAGGTATGCTCGTTAGCGGGAACGCTGGGTTTGGGTAAATTAATCGCGATTTATGATGATAATAATATTTCCATTGATGGCGAAGTGACTGGCTGGTTTACGGATAATACGCCGCAGCGTTTTGAAGCTTATGGTTGGCATGTGATTCCAAATATCGATGGTCATAATGCAGATGCAGTAAAGCATGCTTTAGCAGAAGCCAGGTCTGTGACAGATAAACCTTCTATTATTTGTTGTAAAACAACGATTGGTTTCGGTTGTTCTCCTGCAATGGCAGGGACTGAAGATACGCATGGCTCGCCTCTTGGGGCTGAAGAAATCGCCTTAGTACGCAAAAATCTTAATTGGCCGCATGCGCCATTTGTTGTGCCAGCGGATATCTATGCCGCTTGGGATGCCACTGCTAAAGGTGCGGCGATTGAATCGCGTTGGCAGCAATTATTTACGGCATATACCAAGCAATATCCTGAGCTAGCACAAGAATTCAATCGCCGGATGAAACGACATTTGCCAGAGAGGTGGGCTGAGCTGACTGATAAATTAATCCATGAGTTTCAAGCCAAGAAAGAAACCATCGCGACCCGAAAAGCATCTCATTTAACGTTAAATCATTATGCACAAATTTTACCTGAGTTAGTGGGTGGTTCGGCGGACTTGACCGGCTCTAATTTAACAGACTGGAAAAATGTGCAGACCTACTCTAAAGAAACCCCCGAAGGGCAGTATATTCATTATGGGGTGCGTGAGTTTGGCATGTCAGCCATTCTGAATGGCATGGCATTATACGGTGGGGTGATACCATTTGGCGGTACCTTTCTGACTTTTTCAGATTATGCGCGTAATGCTGTGCGACTAGCGGCGTTGATGCGGCAGCGTGCTATTTTTGTTTATACCCATGACTCTATTGGATTGGGCGAAGATGGGCCAACACACCAACCTATCGAACATGCGCCTAGTTTGCGCATGATTCCTAATTTATCATTATGGCGGCCGTGTGATGCGGCTGAAACGGCGGTGGCTTGGCGAGCGGCGATCGAGTATCATGGCCCCACTTGTCTACTTTTTTCTCGTCAGAATTTGCCACACCAAGAGCGTGATGCGGCGACATTAGCAAATATTGCTCGAGGTGGCTATGTCTTATCAGACTGCGTGGGCAAACCAAATTTGATCTTGATAGCGACGGGTTCTGAAGTATCGTTAGCAACAGCGGCTGCAGAACAGTTAGCTGCCAGCGGGATACGGGTGCGCGTGGTGTCCATGCCATCGACAGATGTGTTTTTGTCACAGGATATTGCATATCAAGCAGCTGTATTACCCAAAGATATCACTGCACGCATTGCGATTGAAGCAGCGGTCAGTGATGGCTGGTATAAGTTTGTGGGTTGCCATGGCAAAGTGATCGGTATCGATCGCTTTGGTGCTTCAGCGCCGGCAAAAGATGTATTTAAAGATTGCGGTCTAACAGTTGAGCGAATTGTTGCGGTTGCAGAAGACTTGGCAAAGCAAAGCAATATATTGAAAGCAGAGATGATTTAATAGCAGAACCGTAGGGTGGACAAAGCGCAGCGTGTCTACCGAATGTTATGGTGGACACGCTGCGCTTTGTTCACCCTACGAAAAATTAAATTAAAGCGGAGACATTCCAAATGACGATTCGAGTTGCAATTAATGGTTATGGACGTATTGGTCGTAACATTTTACGGGCTTTTTACGAGTCAAAAAAACATACGGATTTACAGATTGTTGCGATAAATGATTTGGGTGATATTGCCACCAATGTTCACTTAACACGTTATGATACCACGCACGGTAAATTTCCGGGTGAAGTCGGTGTGTCTGGGAATGATATGATTGTGAACGGCGATAAAATTCGTGTGGTCGCTGAGCGCGATCCTAAAAAATTACCTTGGCGTGAATTGAATGTTGATCTTGTATTTGAGTGCACAGGATTTTTTACCAGCCGTGAAAAAGCAGCTGGCCATATTGAAGCCGGTGCAAAAAAAGTTATTATTTCTGCACCCGCAACAGATGTGGATGCAACGATTGTTTATGGTGTGAATAATCACATATTAAAAAGCACAGATACCATTATTTCTAATGCGTCATGCACCACAAACTGTTTGGCACCCTTAGTGAAGCCATTCCATGAAAAATTAGGCATTGTGGCGGGTTTGATGAATACCGTGCATTCCTATACCAATGACCAAGTGTTAATTGATGTGTATCACACCGATGTACGCCGTGCTCGCTCAGCGACACATTCCATGATTCCAACGAAAACTGGCGCTGCTGCTGCGGTTGGCTTGGTGTTGCCTGAGTTAAACGGCAAGTTAGATGGTTTTTCTATTCGTGTACCAACGATTAATGTGTCTGTTGTTGATTTCACATTTACAGCTAAGCGTGATACCACGGTGGACGAAGTCAATAAAATTATGCAAGAGGCTGCCGCATCTGGCCCATTGAAAGGCATTTTAGAAATAAATGAATTGCCTTTAGTGTCGATTGATTTTAATCACAATCCGGCGTCGTCTATTTTTGATGTGACCCAAACGAAAGTGATTGGCAATTTGGTGAAAGTGTTATCTTGGTATGATAACGAATGGGGCTTCTCTAATCGTATGCTCGATACAGCAAAGGCGTTGATGCATGCTAAGGCAGCGGCAACGACAAACGCATAATAGTGTGATTATCTAAAAGGAGCAGCGAAAGCATGCCAACAACACCATTTTTAGATATGTTTGGTCGTTCACCGATTCGACCACTCGAAGAACATATGTCTAAGGTATATGCGTGTGTGAAACGCTTAGCGCCTTTTTTTGATGCCGTATTGAAAGCAGATTGGCGAGAAGTTGAAAAACTACAACAAGAAATTGCGCGTCTTGAAAATGAAGCAGATGACATGAAGCGTGATTTACGGTTGCATTTGCCTAAAGGCTTATTCATGCCAGTCTCGCGTAGTGATTTGTTAGAATTATTGAGCGTGCAAGATCGTCTCGCCAATAAAGCAAAAGATATCGCTGGCATGGTGTTGGGCCGAAAAATGCATTTTCCTAGCGAAATCACCGTATTATTTATGGCGTTTCTGCATCGCTGTCTGGATGCCTCTAAGCAAGCAGATACGGCTATCCATGAGTTGGACGAATTATTGGAAACGGGGTTTAGTGGTAGTGAAGTTAAATTAGTGGAAGGGATGATTGCCGAGCTATCTCATATTGAGCGAGATACCGATAAAATCCAAATTCAATTACGCCATATTGTGTTCGACCTCGAAACAAAACTCCCTCCTGTGGATGTCGTGTTTATCTACAAAATCATTGAGTGGACGGGTGATCTTGCGGATAGAGCGCAAGACATCGGTGATCGCTTACAAATTTTATTAGCAAGATGAGATAAGGCTTCCTATGGATTATGGTAATACTTTTATCCTGCTAGCCTGTGGTATTGGTTTGTGGATGACGTGGGGTGTTGGTGCGAATGATCTTGCTAACATCATGAGTACCGCGATGGGATCAAAAGCATTGTCGGTTCGACAAGCGTTAGTGATTGCGATTGTCTTTGAAATTGCAGGGGCTTTTTTGGGTGGTAATGGTGTGACCGATACCATTCGTGGCGGCATTATTGAACCCAGTGTTTTTGCAAATACGCCGCAACTCTATATCTATGGCATGCTCTCGGTGCTCATGGCCGGCGCTGTTTGGATGACCATGGCGAGTTTTTTAGGTATGCCAGTCTCTATTACGAATGCGATTGTAGGATCCTTAGTGGGTGTCGGCGCTATTATGCTTGGCGTGCATGCTGTGCATTGGCAAGAAGTCGGCTATATTGCCATCAGTTGGTTTAGTTCACCCACTATTGCGGGTGTGATTGCATTTTTGTTATTTATTTCCATCAAGCGTTCTATTCTGGGCGCAGAAAATCCACTGGTTGCAGCCGAATATTATGTGCCCATTTATTTATTTTTAGTGGGTGTTGTGCTGGCAATGATGACAACGCTAAAGGGGTTGAATCATTTTCATGTGAATTTGAATTTGTTTCATAAAATCGCTGTCGTGGCTGTGACAGTATTTTTTGTGATGCTGCTTGGGCTGACCAGCATCCGAAAAATTCGGATGAAATTAAAATTCAAACTCAATCGTCATACACAATTTCAATATATTGAAGACATGTTTAGTGTGTTAATGGCATTCACCGCTTGTGCCATGGTGTTTGCACATGGGTCAAATGATGTTGCTATTGCCGTGGGGCCTATTACGGCTATCTTAAGTTTAGTAAAAGAAGGCCAACCTATGCATGATGGTTGGTTACTCAGCGGCATGTTGTTATTTGGTTGTTTCGGGGTGATTTTAGGTTTGGTCATGTATGGCCGCAAGGTGATTGAAACAGTCGGCAGTGCCATTACGACGTTAACACCCAGTCGTGCATTTGCAGCTACGTTAGCCGCAGCGAGCACCGTCATTGTTTCAACGAGCACAGGCATTCCTGTTTCTGCGACACAAACATTGGTGGGCGCCGTATTTGGCGTCGGTTTGGCGCGCGGTATTGACGCATTAAATTTAAATGTGATTCGTAATATTTTCATGTCGTGGATTATTACGATTCCTGCAGCGGCAGGTTTAGCCACATTTTTTTTCTGGGCATTAAAAATAATCTTTGGGTAATTATTCAGTGGAGTGAGAGATGGAACCATCATTAGATGCAGCAATGAGTGTCATAAAAAAATATGCCGGTAACTCATTTCCAAAAGTGGGCATGATTTTAGGTTCTGGCTTAGCACCGTTGGCAGATCAAATTGTGAATCCCATCACGATCCCTTATCAAGCACTGGGATTATCAACGGGCACTGTCATGGGGCACGCGTCGTTGTTAGTGTTTGGGACAATTAAAGATGTGCCTGTCGTATGTTTAAAAGGGCGTTTGCATCTTTATGAAGGTGCATCTTATGAGTCGATTCGCACACTTGTCCGTATCGTTAAACATTTAGGGGCGCATTCATTACTTGTTACCTGTGCTGCTGGATCATTGCGTAAAGATGTTGGTCCAGGTGAAGTGATGCTAATTAATGATCATATTAATTTTCAACCGGGTAATCCGTTAGTGGGTCCCAATGATGAATCGATGGGGCCGCGTTTTGTTAACCTCGAAGATGCATATGATCCGGGTTTACGAAAAACATTCGCAACGGTGGCTAGCCGTATGAATATGCCAGTCCAAGAAGGTGTTTATCTTTCAACATTAGGCCCTTGTTTTGAGACGCCAGCAGAGATTCGCGCATTCAAAACCATGGGTGCTGATCTGGTGGGTATGTCAGTGGTGCCAGAAGTGATTGTCGCTAGACATTGTGGTTTGAGAGTAGTGGGTGTAGCCGCTATTACTAACTTGGCTGTTGGTATGAGTGAAGAAAAAGTCACGCATGAAGGCACGTTGCAATATGCGGATATTGCCGCACGTAAATTAGTAAAAATTATTCCTGAATTTATTCATGAAGCCAAGGCTGAACTCTGTGCTTGAAAAAATTCAGCAATATATAAGTGATGCCAATCATGCTGAGTTAACGCCAGCGTTGATTCAGCAAATGGCCACGCTTATTGATTTAACCAGCTTGGGTGAGTCAGATACTGACAGTCAGATTGCTGCACTCTGCCAGAAAGCGATGACTCCTCAGCATGTTGCTGCTGTCTGTGTTTATCCAAAATTTATCCCGCAAGTTGCCACATTATTGCGTGGACAAGCCGTGAAAATTGCGACGGTTGTTAATTTTCCAGCGGGTCTGGATCCCATCGATAAAGTGCAGCAAGACATCAGGCAATCATTACAAGCCGGTGCGCATGAAATCGATGTGGTGTTCCCTTATCAACGTTATCTAGCCGGTGACAAGATGGGCGCGCAAGATTTCATCCGCCAATGTCGCTCAGCCTGTGGGGATGACGTGGTGTTAAAAGTCATTTTAGAAACGGGGGCAATCCCTTCCTTGGAAGTGATTTCAAATATCAGTAGTGATGTGATTTTAGCTGGCGCAGATTTTCTAAAAACATCCACTGGGAAAATAGCGATTGGTGCGACACCTGAAGCTGCTGCGGTGATGTTATTAGCGATTAAGGGGTTGCAGCCAAGTGTGAAACGCAAGCTCGGCTTCAAAGCTTCTGGTGGGGTTCGAACATTGGAGCAGGCAGCGATCTATATTGAATTAGCCCAGCAGATTATGGGGGCTGAGTGGGTAAGCCCGCAAACTTTTCGGTTAGGAGCTAGTCAATTATTGGACGTTGCGCTGCAGACGTTATAGAATGACCGCCCAAGAGTTAGCGTATATCTTATTCGATAGATATCGACATAAGTCCCCTCCTTTGAAAAAGGAGGGTTAGGGAGGATTTGTACAAAATCATTATATAAATCCCTCCTAGCCTCCCCCCGACATAAAAGCACTGCGGGGCAAGCTTTTTCAAAGGGAGGGACTACTTATTAGAATTTAACGCATTACCGAGGAGTCAGCATGAAAAAAACTATACCAATCAATCATGGACTACTAGCCTGGACGGTCACTTTAACTGCATCACTTTTCTTCTTTTATGAATTTATTCAATTAATTATGCCAAATGCGATTAACGTTGAGTTAAGGCAGGCATTTAATTTGGATGCACCGGGCCTTGGTTGGCTGGTGTCGATGTATTTCTGGGGTAATGTGATTTTACTCTTTCCCGCCGGTAATCTGTTGGATCGCTTTTCAACGAAAAAAATTATTGTGACAGCTCTGTCGTTTTGTATTCTAGGGACGGTTGCGTTTGGCTTAGCGCCCTCGTATCTCATGGCGGCGGGGGGTCGATTTGTTGTGGGTTTAGGTGCGGCATTTTGCTTTTTAAGCTGTATTCGTTTGGCTTCGCGTTGGTTCCCGCCTAATCGTATGGCATTTGTGACGGGTTTAATTGTGACAATGGCGATGCTCGGTGGTTTTGTTGCACAAAGTCCGATGGTATTGCTTAGCCAAGCCGTTGGCTGGCGTCATGCAACCTTACTCAATGCGGGTTTAGGTATTCTGCTTGTCGTGGCGATTCTCATGATTGTGCAAGATCGTCCACCGAATACCCAAGAAAGTGCTTCTGCTGAAAAAGCCCATTTAAAAAGTCTGGGATTCTTTCGTTGTATCAAAACCGTTATTTGGAATCGCAATAACTGGCTAGGTGGTATTTACACATCGTTACTGAATCTCCCCGTATTTTTGTTAGGTGGATTATGGGGTATGCGTTACTTGGTGCAAGTGCATCATTTGACGAATGTACAAGCCTCTTACGCAACGAGTATGTTGTTTGTAGGAATTATTTTTGGCTCACCTGCATTCGGTTGGTTCTCAGATCATATTGGTCGCCGTTGCATGCCCATGATTTTGGGCGCGATTATTTCGCTCGCGGTGGTGTTATTCATGATGTATGTGCCTGATTTGTCATTAACATCGTTGATGATTTTGTTTTTCTTAATTGGTTTTGTAACAAGCTCACAAGTATTAACGTATCCCACGATTGCAGAATTGAATCCTATCGCATTAACGGGTACGGCGGTTAGTGTTGCGTCCATGCTTATCATGAGTAGCGGTATGATTTTTGATCCTTTATTTGGTTGGTTGTTAGAACGCAACTGGGACAAGACGGTTGTGAATAACGAACCGATTTATTCTTTACATGATTTTAATACCGCCATGTGGATTATGCCGATTGCATTTTTGATTGGTATTGTGATTGCTTGCTTGATACGTGAAACCTATTGCGAATCACAAGTGTAGAAGGGACTCTTCATGTCGCGTGCATTTATTATTTTATTAGATTCGTTTGGTATTGGTGCGAGTGCTGATGCCGCGGATTATGGTGATGTTGGCGCCGATACATTGCGCCACATTGCGGAGTATTGTGCAGATGGTAAAGCCGATAAAGAAAATGTACGGCGTGGGCCATTGCATTTACCTAATCTCACGCGGTTAGGTTTGAATGGTGCGGCTATCATTAGCCAAGGTGCGCCGGTGCCAGGGTTGGCACAAGATGTGAAAATTGAGGGTGCCTACGGTTGTGCTGTTGAACACAGTCGCGGCAAAGATACACCAAGTGGTCACTGGGAAATTGCTGGTGTACCGGTGATGTTTGATTGGGGTTACTTTCAGCCAGACTATCCTAGTTTCCCACAGCCATTGTTAGATGAATTTATAAAACGCAGCAACATCCCGGGTGTTCTTGGCAATAAACATGCGTCAGGTACGGAAATTATCGCTGAATTGGGCGAAGAACATCAGCGTACCGGCAAGCCAATTGTGTATACATCGGCTGACAGTGTTTTTCAAATTGCAGTACATGAAGGCAGTTTTGGTTTAGAGCGTCTTTATGAAATTTGCTTAATCGCGCGTGATTTAGTGGATGAATACAATATTGGTCGTGTGATTGCACGACCGTTTGCAGGCGAGCCCGGGAAGTATTTTCGCACCGGTAATCGCCGTGATTATTCCATTCCACCGCCCGAGTTAACATTGTTAGATTATTTAGTGGCTGCTGGCCATGAAGTGGTTTCCATCGGCAAAGTAGCGGATATTTATGCGCACCGTGGCATCACCAAAAAAGTAAAAGCCGATGGCAATATGGCATTGTTTAATGCGTTTATTGATGAGGCACAAATAACACCGGATGGGAGCTTGGTGTTTGTGAATTTGGTTGATTTTGATATGGTGTATGGCCATCGGCGTGATGTTGTTGGTTATGCAAAAGCACTCGAAGATTTCGACGCACGATTACCCGTATTCGAAAAAATAATGCAGCCTGGTGATTTAGCCATTATTACGGCGGACCATGGTTGCGATCCAACGTGGCCGGGTTCCGATCACACACGTGAATATATTCCCGTGATTGCATTTGGTCCCTCTGTAAAACCAGGACCGCTAGGTAAGCGAGAAACGTTCGCAGATATTGGCCAGACACTAGCAAAACACTTGGGGATTGCGCCATTGTCGCGTGGGAAGGCGTTTTGGTAGTTAATTGAGTGGTGGACAAAGCGCAGCGCTGAGGTATTCTCCACGAATTTTTCTGGGCATGGCTATTATTTTTTTCGAGCCGCGCGCGTCAGCAAGCGTCACTGGACTTAACGTATCGTGACGCTTGCTGACGCGCGCGGCTCGGTAGTAACGGCAAGAGCGGGTTAATTCGCCAAGATATTTGGCGATTTCAATTAGATACAATGTGTTATAAAAAAATTCGTGGGGATATCTCAGAGCGCAGCGTGTCCACCGGTTAGTGTTTCGGCGATCTCGGTGGTGTTTTGGGCGGTACTGACTGAATGGCTTTCACAGATGCAGCATTACGATTTTGAATTAGGCTTAATTTACCAGGTGCTTGCAAAGAGGATGATGCACTGGCTTGTTCGATAGGGTATTTCTTCAATATGGTATCGATTGTGGTACTCAATTTTGCTGCATCCTCATGCATTTTCGTAATCATATCTGGTAGTTTTGCTTGATCGATTTGGGTTGTTAAATCCAGTACTAGCATTTCTCGCATATTTTTTTGGATGATGTCTATGTGAATCTTCAAATCCTTTTTAACTTGCTCAACCATCTTCGGATCAGCGTAAGATGCTATTGTTTTATTAACGTTCTCTAATAAGATCGCCGTACTGGTGAGTATCCGTAGTTGGCGATCTTCAGTAGAAGTGCTTGGCTTTGCTTTGACACCGTTATTAGAATCACTTTCGATAGTGATATGATGGCCAGTTTGTTCGATAAGTTTTCTTAATGAGGTGAAGATACTATTTTCACTTGAAACAGCGCTTCTTACTTTTGTATTGATTTCAGCAATTTCTTTTTTGTGTTTAGTAAAAATGTCTTTTATAGGATGGTTGCCAGCAAAGGCGGTAGTATGCAATGTTTCAAGGTTTTCAAGTATCTGCAATGCCGTATCTCTGATTTTGATGGTCTGTTTTGAGTCGAGAGATTGCAAGAGATTGACAATATGTTGTTGGACATCCCTATCCAGTTGGTTTTCATATTCAGCTTTTTGGTTGTTGCTCATTTTGGCTATTTTATTAGAATCATTACTTCTTGATATTTTTTTATAAAATTCTTCAAACTCGGTTAGCAAGTTATTTGCCGCTTCTTTTTGGCCTGCTGAATCATTTTTACTTTCTTTGTCAGCATAAATAGCATAAAGATAAGGAATTTCCCGCATAAAATCGGTGGCCAGTTTTTCACTGGGAGACGTGGACATGTCAAACGGATCTGTCTTTAATAATTTGATCATCTTATTATTAATCTCGTTGTTATAAATCCATCCGCCATAAGATCTTGCTTGACTGATGACAATCGCTTGAATTTTATCAAGATCAGTTGGCTCGATTGGTTGATGGTATTGTTCAATTTTCGAGAACATGTGAGATAGTGTTTGTAGTTCCTTTGTCATTATTTGAGTTTTTGCCCGAGAGCAGCAGGTTGAAATAAGATCGATCAGTGCTTGAATCCGATTTCTTTGACTAATTTCAGCTGGAATAAGTGCCATAGCAAAGTTGTACATGTGATCGCGCATAGCTCTTACATTGCTGGCAATCTCAAAAGACGGTGGTGTTGCCGAGTCGCGTCTCGATAATGAGTTTTCGACAGCAGCTTCTGGTTTTGATTCTTCATTAGCGATTTGAATGGCAGCTGTTTCTTCACTGTCTGATAGTGGCGATAGCGGAGAGGGTGCCATGTCATTGTCGGAGTCCAAATCAGGTATGGGCAACGCGTTTGTTTGGCGGATTTCTACCGCGCCGCCGCGGTCTGAAATGGGGGATAGCGGTGATGGTGGTGATGGCATTGAGCTTGTTATTATTGGATGAGTGGGTACATCCTCATCAGCGATGTCAGAAAAAGGCGTTGATACGAAGTTGCGATCAGATGATGCGGATGCATGTTGTTCGGGTTCTACTGCTGGTTGTGGTGTGGGTGATATACTTTCATCATCTGCTAAATCATCCAATAGGCTATTTTCACTTTTACGCGGGCGTTGCGTCAAAAAGTCATCTGAGAGTTGGCTTGTATCGAATAGTCCCATTCGTCGGTACGGATTGATTGGTATTGGTTGAAGTTGTACTTGTTTTGCGTTTCTATTTTGTTGCATGATCGTTGCGATTGCACCGTGGAAGCGGTCTTTAGCCGCAATGCTTTTTTGTAGTTTAACTTCTTCACGTTGTTTATGTTCTGCTTGCGCCGCACGTTTTATGTGTTCCTCATGTTCTTTTTTCCTGCGCTCGGCTTTTCTTGCAGTAACAAGTTTTTCTAAGGGTGTGGCATGTTTATTTGTTTCTATCACGGCCTTGACCATGCGACGAAACAGTCTTTTAGTGTCGCTTATGTTTTCTTCTTGATAAGCGGCGGAGTGTGCTTCACTTTCGTCTTCGAATTTTATTCGCTCACCCGGCGATCTTGGGGGTGATGGCGGTGCGACTTGTCTGTGTTCATCTTCCATATCGTTATTGACCATGGGTTTCTGATAAGCAGCGGGTGCTGTGAAGACTTGTTTCGCATGGGTTGGTTTTTTCTTTACTTCATCGTCTGATTCATAATCATCATCAGAGTCACTGGCTTTTGCTGCTGATTTTGGTTCTGTCTCTTCGTTATCCGAATAAGGATAGGTGGGAGTCGGAATATCTTGAATGGATGCTAGGCTAAGATCAGGATCCATGGAAAAATATCGCGTGGTATAGAGTTTTTTTATGAGATACATGCCGAGCTGTGCCATTGATGCATTTGGATTTTCACCCAGGTATTCTCTGATAGCGTTAATATGAAATTTTTCTCTACTTGATGTGCTACTTGAGGCTGCGCTTGCTATCACATCATTAGCGTCTTCTTGTCTCTTGGCAATTAATTTGCTTAAAAAAGTTAATAGATCTATTTTATCGCGCAACTTGATGTGGGGATCTGCTCTCACTATTCTTTCTACAAATCGTGTATAGATGGTGGTTTTATCTTCTCCTCTTCTTTGAATATGATTAATTTCGCGAAAAAATTTAGTTAATTCTTCTAAGGTGCCTTGTTGTTCTGGGGTGGCTGTTTCGGATTTTGGAATGGAGCCGCTAGTGAATTGCGCGAGCATGTCTGTTGCTAAGTTCGGAGGATACATTGTTGAAATTGTCGTAGTAATTTCGTGTAATCTGTCTTTGGCATATTGGTTGTTTTCAACTGTATTGGCTAGAGAATATTGGCCTGATTCGAGAGGATTTAATATGTTGTTTTGCAAATCATTAAACATAAATAATGGCTGATGCAATGAGGCGGATAAGTGGTTTTGTAAAGCTGTTCTGAGTACTTGATTTTTTTCTAGAGCATAATTAATTTCATTCTTCATGAGAATATCATTAATGAAGCTGTCCGCATCCGCGATTTTTGCACGAAGCTCTGCTAAAGTTTCGCGTGCTAATTTGCTGTTATATTGCGTATCCGTTAAAGGTGGCATATTGCCAAGAAGATTGTTAACTAACAGGTTGTAGGTTTCAATAGGGGGTTTGGTAGTTGCAGCCAATTTTTTGATGGTATTTAGTATTTCTATTTTTACTTTAATTTCTGGCGTGTCACCATACAGATCATTTATTTGTTCTGGCTGTTTAATAAGAGATTGCAGTGTTTCATTTACTGCGGCAGGTTCGCGTGTCAATCTTCTGATATTGTTGTCTTCAGATTGCAAGTTTGTTATAGCTGCGTTGAGTGCTGTCTCAAGAAAATATTTTACGAAAAGGATATTGTCAGGCGTGTTTGCTAAAGGCGATTTGTTAAGTGCTATTCCGGCAAACTTATTATAGATGCCAAGCAGTTTCTCATCTTCATCCGGTGTATGTTCGCCTTTCGATTCATATACTGTTGTATGCTTAATTTCTTTGTTTAGCTCTTCAGCAACGTGGGAAAATATGCCACCAACATCTAAATGAAATTTATCAATTAATTGGTAGAGTGCCAGTGCTGCATCTTCGGCGGTCCTTATTTTTATGGCGCTGGGTTCTTTTCCACGTGAAGAACTAGACATGCCGCATTCCTCGTTTGTGTTATTTCTTGATTTAATAATGGAATTATAGCAAATCAACACGATCTATATTGGATCATAATAAGGCTCGCTGTATTTTTAGAAATAACTCATTGATTGTTCCGGTGAATTCCTTGATAGAGATTTTTCAACCTGATCCGAGTTATCCGCAAAAATAATTTTTATATCATTAAGTTGGCTAACTCTATGATTCTTCATTACATGCAGTTTCCCTGTGTTTTTAGAGGGCTGGCATATTTTTTACAGCTGCTATAATTACCAATGTCTAGAGAAAAGAAGCATGAGGTTACTGTATGTCCGGGAATAAAAAAACCACTGCTAGTTGTGAGACTCTGCGAACAGCTTGTCAGCAGTATCAATCTCATGTGGAGACTGACATTGGTGAGAAGCTGAAGGTGAAGTTGAGCCCTAATGGCGGTGGTTTGTCTGGTGTTAAAGTCGAAGATCCTGCTGTGCAGCAGCGACTGAGAGATATACGAGACCAGGCTTGCATTTTGGCTAAGGATATTGCATTCATTATTCAAGATGTTATCAAAGAGCCAACAGCTGTGTTTTATGAAAAAAACACCGAGCTTTGTCATGCAATTCGAAAGTATAAGGCGGCGATTGCTTTATTAAGCCATGTTGATGATATTCGGGAATTTAGACGAGCCTACTTGGTGCACTTTCAAGATCTCACGAAAGACAAGAGTAGTTTTGATCAAAAGCTTATTAATGTGATCGCGAAAGAGTTAGGACATCATGCAATTAACCAAGGGTTCTTTTCACGAGCAGCTGGCGATTTTAAAAATAGTGATGTGTTAGTTGTGACAAACAAAAAAAATCCAAGCAGCAGTAATTAAGAAATGTAGGGTGGACGCTGTGCTTTGTCCGCCCTGCATCTCTCCGCAATTAACTTATTTTAAAACCAATATCATGCGGTTTACCATCACGTGTATCAGCCAGTTCAGAAACAGCTTGCCAATCAACAAATGTCAGCGTGTTTCCAGCAGCACTTTGAATCGCACTCACGATGCCTTCGTAACCCGCGTAATATTCATTACTGTGTTCTTCGAGTGGCACATACGTTTCAAGAAACAAATTATTATCTTGCCAGCCCACTTTGCTTGGCATATCAACAATGGTTACCGCTGTGCCAGGCGTGACAGCAGGGAAAAAATCTTTGATGTCAGCTTCATGCATACGAATGCAACCAAAGCTCGCGCGACGACCCACGCTATCAGGGAAGATCGTGCTGTGAATTAAGTACGTTGGAATTTTTAAATAAATTGCCATGGGACCCAGCGGATTATCAGGACCGGCGGGCATGACTTTCGGTAACACAACACCTTGTTCACGGTTGAATGCGCGAATATCTTCAGGTGGTATCCAAGAAGGATTCTCGGCTTTTCTGACGACAGCTGTGCGCGTGAGTGGAATGGTTTTACCAACGCGACCAATACCGATGGGATAGGTTCTGACAGTGCCCGCAGCGGAGTAATAATACATACGCATTTCAGGTAAATTGATAACAATGCCATTGTGCGGCAGTGGCGGCAAAATATGCGCGCCAGGAATTTCCACTTGTGTCCCTGGTTGCAATTGTGCAGTCACGGCAATATCGGGATTCGCGGCTGCAATCGCGTTTAAGCCGATGTCATAATGTTGTGCGATAGTGATCAGTGTATCGCCCGCATCCGCCGTTACGGATGTTGGGGCACCGATAATCGCAGTGCTATTGTTGCTAGCAATCGAAAATGTTTCCGCACTGGCCTGTTGGCAAGTGGCAATTAATAGCATGCTAACCACAGTGATGATGTGGATTGTATATTTTTTCATGGGTGTTTTTATCCTTAACCTGCTGCTAGAAACTGCGAGTGTCTCAGCCAGTTTCTATCCGGGTAGTATACCACGACCAGCGAATTATCTTTGATTGTATTAATCAACGGTCGAGCTGTGCTTGGGCTGACAGCAGGGCAACCCCAACTGCGTCCAATCTGTCCGCGCGTTAGAATAACATTGGGATCTGCATACCAAGCACCATGCACAACAATGCTGCGTCTATAGGCGTTATCGTTGATGCCTTGTTCTAATCCTATTAAGCGTAATGAGTAACCATTGCCACCGGTGTAAGGTGTTTGGGTGAGGAATACACCGATGCTGGATTTTAAACTGCCTGGTTCATTAGAAAAAGAGGTAGCCATCACATCACCACTATTTTTTCCGTGCGTGACCCATGTATTGAACAAAACTTTATCATTGCGCATATCGACTACCCATAAGCGGCGTTCGCTCGATGGTTTTGAGTAATCAATAATCGTCAGATAAGGATTGCCAACGATGCCTTTGTTATTGGCATTCAGATAGGCTAGCAAGCTTAACTTCAAAACTTTCTGATCGATGTTATCAGCTTGTGTGTTAATTTCGTTCACTTCTTTAGCAACCCAATCTTGGGCATTGGCTGGAATTGTCGGCATAGGCGCAAATAGGGAAGAAAAGAATTCGGCTGGTCCCCAGCCCACTACGCTAAGTAGCGTAATGAAAAATAAAATATTTCGTAATTTTGTCATTAATAGATCTTCATGTTTATGGCTGTTAATAGGGAAAACTTGCTGCGCCATTATTAAACATATGGTGTTTAATTGTCAAATAGCAAGCTGTCATCCCATTTATTTCTTACCTTTTATAAAGTCTAGGTTAAAATACCCACAAAAAAGCAGAAACAGTTTGGGTCTAGATTGAACAAATGGTAAAATTCACATCAATTATGAGCTTGTGAGGCAGGTATGGATAAAATAAGCAAAGAAGCGACACGTAAAATACGTGTTGGTGTCTTGTATGGCGGTCGTTCGAGTGAACATGAAGTATCACTGCGTTCGGCAACTAACGTTATACAAAATTTAGACAGATCTCGATTTGATATTGTGCCGATTGGTATTGATAAGCAAGGCGCTTGGTTTCTCGGGGATGATGTTGCCAAATTAGATCAGGCAGCCGTGCTACAGTTGGAACAAGATGCGAATAAAATGTTATTTGCCCCTGACTGTATCGGTAAACAACCAGCAATACGCCAAGCCAGCGACATGTTGTCGCACCTCAAAAATTCAGAACGCTTATTTGATGTGATTTTTCCTGTGATTCATGGACCACTTTGCGAAGATGGTACCGTGCAAGGTTTGCTAGAGTTAGCGGAAGTGCCGTATGTGGGTTGCGGTGTGTTGGCATCAGCAGTCGGCATGGATAAAGACGTGGCAAAGCGTTTGATAATACAAGCGGGCCTTGATGTGCCTGATTATGTTGTGATTAAACGCGGTCAGTGGGATAAGGCAGCTGCAGAATTTTGCGCGCATGTGGATGCCACATTCTCCTATCCTGTTTTTGTGAAGCCAGCCAATACAGGATCCAGTGTTGGCGTACACAAAGTGAAACAGCCGCACGATTTAGCGGCTGCTATTCAGAATGCATTTTTGTATGACACCAAAGTGTTAGTCGAGCAAGGTATCGATGCGATAGAAATAGAAGTGTCGGTATTAGAATCGCTCGACTATGGCGCTGATCCTATTGTCAGTATTCCTGGTGAAATTCGACCGCAGAATGGCCATGAATTTTATTCTTATGATTCGAAATATACGGATGAAGATGGTGCGGCGATTATTATTCCGGCGGATTTATCAGCGGATTTGCAGCAAAAAATTAAAACGGCAGTAAAAAGAATTTTTGCTACTTTAGAGTGCGAAGGGATGGCGCGCGTTGATTTATTTTTAGAAAGAGGTACGCATCGCATTTATTTCAATGAAATTAATTCTATTCCTGGTTTTACGCAAATCAGCATGTACCCAAAACTGATGATGGCATCCGGGATGAGTTATACCAACTTACTAACTCATTTGATCGAGTTAGCAATCAATCGACACACAAGGAAAAGTGAGCTCAGCCGCGAATATGTTGCTGAGTAGTCGCGTTACGCATCCATCCGCAGGATAGATTTATGCTGCGGATTTTGTTTTTTACCATGCTTGTTTGTGCTACCGGCTTTGTTCATGCCGACGTATTACCGTTAGCGGCTGAGAAACCATTAACACTGTCATTGAACGAAGCAATTCTATTGGCTGTACGTGAAAATCCCAACGTGCAACAATCACAGTTAAATGATGTCATGCAAAAATTTGCTTTGCATGTGCAAGAGTGGCAATTTCAACCGCATTATGCATTTACAGCGTCACGAACGATTGCCAGTTCAACACGTGAAAAAATCAGTGAAACGTCGCATCAAACTTATGTTCAGCCATCCACATCGTTATTAACATCTGTCGGTACCCAATTTACGGTAACGTCGATTAATAATATTTCCAACCACTATAATCCTGGGCTGTCATTGCAAGTGATGCAACCCTTGATGCGTGGATTTGGCCGTCCTATTGTGGAAGCGGCGCTTTATAATGCGCGCGACAGTGAAACCATCAGTCATTTAAATATTGAAGGTACTTTACGTACAACCGTCACCAGTGTGATAAATGCTTATTTAGATGTTATATCGGCTCAGCATACTGTCGAGAATGATCAGAAATCAGTAGAGCGTGCAGAAAAGTCTGTGCAACAAACAGCAATATTCATCAAGGCTGGGCATAAAGCCGGGAATGAATTGGTGACAGTTCAAGCGGATGTCGCGAATGCAGAAACTGCATTAGAAAATGATAAAAATAATTTAGACCAGATGCGTTATGCCTTGTTGCAAGCCATTGGTATCGATCCCAGTACGCCCGTGACATTTACGAATTTAGATGTGCAGAGTCTGACGCAGAAATATCATATTCCAACGTTGGTGGATGCTGAGGGTATGATTTTACAACATGATATTCAATATCAAACAGACCAAATTACCTATGAAGGTGCCACTAAGCGTGCCTTGGTCACCGCAGAAGATAATACGCGTTGGCAACTCAATCTCACGGTAAAAACGGGTGTGGGCCAAGGTGCTGGTGGTGGTCCGGATGCCGGTTTGAATAGTTTATTTAATAATATTAATCGCACGAATAGCGCGGAATTAACGTTAGAAGTTCCGATTGATGATCAAGTAGCAAAAGAAGCCGTAGTCAATGCAAAAGTGGCCATCCGTGAAGCCGCATTAGCATTAAAGCAAGAGAAATGGATGAAACAAACCAACGCCATTAATGGTTGGAATACGATTGGCAGTGCGGAGCGTGCGCTGAATTTTGCTGAAAATGGGGCGCGTTTACAGCATGAAACGTATGAAATTTCCTATAAAAAATATATTTATGGGTTGATTGATAGTACAGCGCTACAGTCTGTGCAAGTGCAGCTTGTTGCAGCGGATCAGGCGTTAGTGAGTGCGCGCATCAATTATTTAAAAGCGTTAGTAAATTTAGATTTGCTAATTGGCACAACATTAAATACATGGAAAGTTGCTGTGAGGTATTCGTAATATGCAGAATTATTTAATTAGGTTACAGCAAATTTTTTGGTGGCTGAAAAGCAATCCCAAGACTGTTTTTATTTTAATTATTATCGTGATTGGGTTAACGCGTTGTCATCATTCCAGCGCAGAAGCGCCGGGGCACACGCGTGTAATGACTGTTGAGTCGCACACAATTTCGAACAGTTTATTTTATTCTGGCACGATCCAACCATTGCGAGCTGTTGCGGTATTGAGTCCAACCGATGGTGTTATTGAGGAAATGCCATTTCACTATGGCGATGTTGTGACAGCAGGGGAGTTGTTATTTACCATTAACTCCGAGAAATTTCAAACAGAATACAAAAATGCGCTGATTCAATACGTGAAAGCGCGTAGTGATTTGAGTGCTGGCAAGAACCAGTTAGTGCAAGGCGAATTTTTACATACCAATAAATTAATTTCAGATGATGAATTTAAGCTGCGACAAACGAATTTTTATAATTCGCAATTGGCGTTTGTGCAAGCGAAGGATGCATTGGCGAAAATGCTAAATCAATTGAACATTAACAATGTCAATTTGTTTGATTTAAGTATTGATGATATCGAAAAAATTAATGCCGCTTTGCACATGCAAGGTGATGAACAGCGCTTAAAGATGAGTGCGCCGTCTGCAGGTGTTGCCTTGTTGCCGGTAAAGATGGAAGGCGGTGCTGACAAAAAGCTTGGCAAAGGCGAGCAAGTGAAGCAGGGCGATGTGTTGGCGCTCATTGGTGATGGTCAAGGCGTGAGTGTGCATATTAATGTGAATGAGTATGACATCAATCAAATTAAAATAGGTCAGCATGTTAAGATTTCAGGCGCTGCTTTTCCGGATTATGTGTTATCCGGTGTGGTTTCTGGTGTCGATCATCAAGCACAAGCGAATCAAAGCGGCATGCCCAATTTTTCTGCGGAAGTGGTAGTTGCCAAGTTGACACCAGAGCAACAAAAAGCAATTTACATGGGAATGAGTGCCAAAGTTGAAATTGATGTGGAAGAGCCCGTGCAAATAGCAGTGCCGATCGCCGCTGTGACTGAAAAAAATGGTAATGCGTATGTGCAATTGCAAGATGCGAAGACGGGTAAGCTGCATGAAGTGTTAGTGCATACAGGAAAAACTACAGCCGACTCAGTAGTCATCGTGGATGGCTTGCAGGCGGGAGATAAAATTGTCAGCGTTAATTAGCCTTGAGAATATTACCAAAACCTATGTGACTGGCGAGAGCGAGTTTCATGCGCTGAAGGGTGTTGATTTTCAACTGCAGTCAGGCGAAATGGTTGCTATCATGGGTTCTTCTGGCTCTGGAAAATCCACCCTCATGAATATCATGGGTTTCCTCGATCATTGTACAACGGGGCGGTATTGTTTTTCGGGCCGCGATGTGTCGCGATTAAAAGACGATGAGTTAGCAGCTATTCGTAATCAGAAAGTAGGCTTTGTTTTTCAATCTTTCTTTTTACTGCCACGATTGAATGCGCTGCAAAATGTCATGTTGCCATTGTTTTATCGCGGTGAAGAAGAGTCTTCTGCGAAATTAAAAGCGTTAAACATATTAGAAAAAGTAGGTGTGCGTGATTTTATTACGCATAAACCGAATCAATTGTCAGGCGGCCAACAACAGCGCGTGGCGATTGCGCGTGCGTTAGTCGGTAATCCAGAAGTGATTTTTGCCGATGAACCAACAGGTTCGCTGGATTCAAAAACCAGTCACGATGTGATGCAATTATTGATTGATTTAAATCAGCAAGAACAACGGACGATAGTAATTATTACCCATGATAAGGAAATCAGCTTCATGTGCCCACGCGTGGTGACGATGAAGGATGGGTGTGTGGCGTGAAATAAATTAATTCTCCCTTCTCCCGCGTGCGGGAGAAGGGAGGGGATGTAAATGATAGTGAGGACATGTTTTTGAAATTAACTGCTCACATAAAAGAAGCATTATTAAATCTTTCTTCATCCAAGTTAAGATCTGCTTTGGCGTTGTTAGGGATTTTAGTGGGTACTGCTTCTGTGGTGGCAATGGTATCCGGTGGTCAGTTAGCCACAAACGAAGCATTAAAACAATTTAAAACGCTAGGCACGGATTTGTTAGCTGTTTCAATCAATGATGTCCCTAATGATGATCAGACATCGCATTCAGAAGAAAGTTTGACGTTGCAGCAGGTCATGGCTGTGACGCAGACAGAAGGACAAATTCGTGATGTCGCACCTTACACGCAGTTATATAACCCAATTCAATATAATGGCCATACATTAAATGGTGCTGTGTTAGGCGTGACAGAAAATTTTGCTAAGATTGTGCATGTGAATGTGGTGCGCGGGCGATTTATTTCATCCTTAGATCGATATTCACCATTTTGTGTGGTTGGGCATCAGCTTTATGAACAAATGAAGGCAATCTCATTTGTGGATCCGCTTGGGAAACAAATTCAAGTTGGCAGTGATTTTTTTACGATTGTGGGTGTGGCCGATGCGTGGCCTGACAATAGTTTTGTGTATGCCAATATTGATAGTGCCATTTTAGTGCCGATTCTAGCATCCACGGCACTCAGTAAGTATGCTGAAATTAATAATTTTATCGTGCAATTGGTGCCGAATGCTAATATTGACATGATTACCCATCATCTGCAGCAAGCTGTGCAGCACTATGTTCCCAATAAACGATTATATGTGCGTAGCGCTAAAGAATTGATTACGAGCATGGGTAAGCAAAGCAAAATTCTCACCGTGTTTCTTGGCTTAATCGGCAGTATTTCGCTGATTGTGGGCGGCATTGGTGTCATGAATATTATGTTGGTCTCCGTTGTTGAGCGACGGCGTGAAATTGGTATTCGATTAGCAGTCGGTGCACGGCGAGTGGATATTCGGTCGTTATTTTTAATTGAAGCGGTGATGTTGTCATTAGTGGGCGGTATTTCCGGTGTGGTGGTTGGCATCGTCATCGAATATATTATTGCATTCCTGTGGCATTGGGAATTTATGTGGTTTTTTTGGCCGCCTGTAATTGGTTTCTCAGTATCGGTTGCGATTGGCATATTTTTTGGTTTTTATCCCGCGCATCAAGCATCACAGCTTGATCCTATTGAAGCGTTGCGATCGGATTAAAATTCTATTCGTCTCTTTTGATTCCACAATGATTAATCCCTTGTTTTTCTAAATACCGCTGATGATATTCTTCCGCAGGATAAAAAACCGTTGCAGGTACAATTTGCGTCAATACAGGCGTGTGATGTTTCCTCGATAATTCCAACGCTTCTGTGGCATCCAATGCCGCCGCCATCTGCGTCGCATCATGATAAAAAATCGCAGAACGATATTGTGTGCCCGTATCAGGACCTTGTCTGTTTAATGTCGTCGGATTGTGATTCGCAAAGAAAATAGCGAGCAATTCTTTGTAAGTTACTTTCATAGGATCAAATTCAATCTCAATGGCTTCCGCATGGCCAGTTCTATCTGAGCAGACTTGTTCATAAGTCGGATTCTCAACGCCGCCACCCGTGTAGCCGACACGAGTTGCTGTGACACCATCGACTTGTCGGAATAAAGATTCCACTCCCCAAAAACACCCCGCTGCAAATGTTGCTTTTGCCATGACGATTCCTTAATGAATAAGTTTTAAAAGTTGAAATTGCAATTGCACACATAGCGCAATCGCATGATTGGTTTCACGATTAGTGCTGCTATAAATGAGCGATACAGTGTGTTTATGCGCTTTAGCAAGAATGGTGTTGAGTAAATCGTATTTGTTTTCTAATTCTTTGGCATAACGTTTTTGAAATTCACGCCAGCGACTTTCGTTACGATTAAACCAAGCCAGCAAGGCTTCACTGGGGGCAATATCTTGTAGCCATAAATCAATGCGAGCTTCTTT